>artificially_reared_2__coassemble_88_pt1 | contig 64148 bp, 41 predicted proteins | sample artificially_reared_2__metabat2_high_PE_035 | metagenome-assembled genome bin artificially_reared_2 | reverse complement strand
AGATAACACCTTAAATAAAAAAAATGTCTCGACATTTTGACTAAAATGACGAATCATTTTAATTAAAATGTCGAGACATTTTTTAATAACTCTGCAGCAAGTAATAATTACTTACGCAATCCGAGTTCTTTAACAATAGCACGGTATCTTTCGATATCACGGCGCTTCAAGTAGTCAAGCAAAGCACGGCGCTTTCCTACAAGTCCTGTTAAAGCTCTTTCAGTACTATAATCTTTTCTGTTGAGCTTCATGTGCTCAGTCAGGCGAGAAATACGGTATGAAAACAATGCTATCTGTGCTTCAGGTGAGCCAGTATCAGTGTTAGACTTTCCGTACTTTCCAAAGATTTCTTGTTTTTTAGCTGCGTCTAAATACATAAATTTGACTTTTTTAAAATGTATAAATTTGATTTGCGGGTGCAAAGATACTAATAATCTTTCAGTGTACAAGCATTTTACACTTTTTTTGTTGATTAATTGTAGCTTTAGAACGGATTTACAATAATTTTATGTTATTGACAGTAAGCTTACAGTAAGTCAACTGATGTTTTTTAGCTAAAAAATAATAACTCTGTCATTATTAAGCATAAATACTACGAAAAAAAATCGTAACTTTGCGGTCAAATAATAGGTATAATATGCAAGACATTAGAAACATTGCCATTATTGCCCACGTAGACCATGGTAAAACCACACTCGTGGACAAAATGATGTTGGCGGGACATCTTTTCCGCAACGACCAGACCAACGGTGAACTGGTTTTGGATAACAACGATTTGGAACGTGAAAGAGGTATAACAATCCTTTCAAAAAACGTATCTATCAATTACAAGGATACTAAAATCAATATTATCGACACTCCGGGACATGCCGACTTCGGTGGTGAGGTAGAACGAGTATTGAACATGGCCGACGGCTGTATCCTTCTTGTCGACGCTTTCGAGGGCCCTATGCCACAGACTCGATTCGTGCTTCAGAAGGCTTTGCAGATTGGTCTTAAGCCTTTGGTGGTAGTCAACAAGGTGGATAAGCCTAACTGCCGTCCTGAAGAGGTACACGAAATGGTGTTCGACCTTATGTTCAGCCTTAATGCAACCGAAGAGCAGCTGGATTTCCCTGTTATATATGGTTCGGCTAAAAACAACTGGATGGGTGAAGACTGGAGAACTCCTACAGATAACATCACTCCTCTCCTCGATGCTATCCTGAAATATATTCCTGCACCTCAGCGTCTTGATGGTACTCCTCAGATGCTTATCACATCACTCGACTATTCTTCTTATACCGGCCGTATCGCTGTGGGACGTGTTCACAGAGGTACTCTTAAGGAAGGTATGAATATCACTCTCGCAAAACGCGACGGTTCGATGGTTAAGTCAAAAATCAAGGAAGTTCATACTTTCGAAGGACTTGGCAGAAAGAAGGTTGAATCTGTTTCTTCGGGTGATATCTGTGCTATTGTCGGTATTGACGGTTTCGAAATCGGTGATACTATCTGCGATTTTGAAAATCCGGAACCATTGGCTCCTATCGCTATCGACGAGCCTACAATGAGTATGCTGTTTACCATCAACGACTCTCCTTTCTTCGGTAAGGAAGGTAAGTTTGTGACTTCACGCCACATCCACGACCGTCTGATGAAGGAACTCGACAAGAATCTTGCATTGCGTGTAAGAAAGACTGAAAATGAAGATGGTAAGTGGATTGTTTCAGGACGTGGTGTATTGCACTTGTCTGTGCTTATTGAAACAATGCGACGCGAAGGATATGAACTTCAGGTTGGACAGCCTCAGGTTATCTTCAAGGAAATTGACGGTGTAAAATGTGAGCCTATTGAAGAGCTTACTATCAGTGTTCCTGAAGAATTTGCAAGTAAGATGATTGATATGGTAACACGCCGTAAAGGTGAGCTTACTTCTATGGAGACTCAGGGCGACCGTGTTAATATCGAATTCAATATGCCTTCACGCGGTATCATCGGTCTTCGTACAAATGTGCTTACTGCTTCTCAGGGTGAAGCTATCATGGCTCACCGATTCAAGGAATATCAGCCTTATAAGGGAGAAATAGAACGTCGTACAAACGGTTCTATGATTGCCATGGAATCTGGAACTGCCTTTGCTTATGCCATAGATAAACTTCAGGATCGCGGACGATTCTTTATCTTCCCTCAGGATGAGGTTTATGCAGGACAGGTGGTAGGTGAACATGTTCACGAAAACGACCTTGTTATTAATGTTACTAAATCGAAGAAGCTTACAAACATGCGTGCTTCCGGTTCTGACGACAAGGCGCGTATCATTCCTCCTGTTGTATTCTCACTCGAAGAAGCTCTTGAATATATCAAGGAAGACGAATACGTGGAAGTTACTCCTAAGAGCATGCGTATGCGTAAGGTTATTCTCGATGAGAACGAGCGTAAGCGTGCCAACAAGAATAACTAATTAATATATTAAATATGGCAACACAACAAGTCATAGTATCTTTAACTTCATTTCCGGCTGCCATCAAGTATGCCGCCCAGGCTGTCCAGTCTATTCTGGAAGGTTCTGTACTGCCCGATAAGGTTGTGCTTTATCTTACTTTTGCCCAGTTTGGTGAGGCTGGTATACCTGAGGATATCACAGGTTTGGCCAAGAGCAATCCACGCTTTGAGGTTAGAGACTATCCCACAGATATCAGGTCGTACAGGAAACTGATTCCGGCATTAACCGATTTTCCTGATGCCATTATCGTTACAGTAGATGATGATGTGGCGTATCATAAACACATGCTGCGTGATTTGTTGTGCTTGCATAAGCAATATCCTAATGCTGTACTTGCTCACAGAGCCAAGCTTATGAAACCCGGATTGCCTTACCGCAAATGGAAAAAATACAGGTGGTATAGCTTTCTGTTCAACAGAATTCATTCGGGATTTAAGAATATACAGACTGGAGTTGGTGGTGTCCTGTATCCGCCGCATTCACTGAAGGCTGATATGATGGATGTGAAACTGTTTACCGAAATAGCACCTACCACAGACGACATCTGGTTCTGGGCTGCTGCAGTTGCAAATGATGTACCTATAATACCTGTTCCATTCGGGTATAACAAGCCTAAGGGGTTGGACAAGCCACGTGAACTGTCTCTCAAGACTACTAACTTCAAGACCGGCACCGACAAAAATGCCGCTGCATTAAAGGCTATAGTCGAGAGATATCCTGAAATAGGCAGGAAAATAGGTTATATTATATAATTACAGGATTTTTACAGGATTCACTGATATCACTGACAATCACTGACATAAAAAACTTCAGCCGGATATTGTTGTAATGGCAATATCCGGCTGAAGTTTTTTTTTATTTCATTCTTTCCCGTTTCTTTGTGGGAAGGAAAGGGAATACATGACTTAAATATTTGTTTAGATAATAAAGTATATAATCCGATTTATGAGTATTATATTCTGTAAGCAGTGTCTCAGATATATTCTGTTCCAAACCGGATGGCAGATCCAACTTATATAGTTTTCTCAATACAATTCCATGTCTGATTCTTTTCTTATACCAGCTCAATCCTGCCACAAATTTCTCAATATTTGTCACCACACGCATATCTTCCAGAATACTGGTTCCTTCCTTATTTCCTTTGAATGTAGTTTTCTGAGGATGTTTGCGGAAATAGTTCAGTTCCTTATATACCTCAACTACATTGCCGGAGAGTGACATTTCAAACCAGAATTGCCAGTCGCCACTGTATCTCATATCTATAAAAGCAGAATGTTCAAGCTTTATGGCAAATTCTCTTCTAAATATCACAGCACTCGCATTAACAATATAATTAGACCAGTAAAGATTATTCTTTATATACTCTATGCCATCAAAACAGGCAGCATCCTTCTTCAGAGAACTGTCCCATTTGTTTATATCCTGACCTGAAAGTTCTTTATCATCAGGACCAACCAACAGCGAACCGGAATAGCAGACAGAGACATTATCATATTTCTCGGCATAACCTACCACTGTTTCCAGAAACCTGTCATCGGCAAAGTCGTCTGCCTCTGCTATCCATATCCATTTGCCTCTTGCATGCAATATGCCTTTCATCCATTGTCTGAAAGGACTGCCGGTGTTCTTCTCATTCTTTAAGATTAATGATACTCTCAGCTCATTCCTATATTCTTCAAAAACCTGAAGGCTATCGTCTGTAGAAGCATCATCAAGAAGAATTATCTCATAATCCTGGTATGTCTGTTTAAGTATTGAGTCAATACGTTTTCTCAGATACTTCGAGTAATTATAGTTGGGAACAATAACACTGACCTTTGGTTCTGCCATTTCTTCTTTCATTATAATATATATTCTGTGTTTTTTTGATGTTTCACTTATTTTTAAACAAATCTATTATGCATTTAAAGAAACTCGACCATAAATGATAATATAAAGATGCACGTATTCCGTCCAGAATTATCTTTCGGGACTCTTTCTTATCATAGGTAATCACATTTCTGAACTCCTTGAAAAGTTTGCTTTTAAGCACTCTGTGAAGAGTAAGGAAACGATAATAATCCAGAAAAAGTTTGTCTCTATATAGAGTGGCATGCTGTTCTCTGTAAACCTTGATAAGTTGTGTTATCTTCAGGAAGTCCTCTATACGTTTAGGATTCTTCACAGCAGTTATGCTTCCACTGCTTCGGATGAGATATCTATATGGAGCATAATGAATAGGGACAAACCTTTCTGCATGAAACAGGCAACGTGCCATAAACTCATTGTCTTCATGAAGAATACCGGGATAGAATGTAAGCCGGTGTTTGCCAAGGAACTCACGATTGAATATGAATTTCTGTACCGGTGTCTCCCTTATCCTGCTTATGATATGATATTTGTCGAGAATCTTATTGTATAAATTACGATTGTACTTTCTGAAGAAGATATGATGAATCTTAGTTTTTCCGGTTTCTTCATTTACACGTATCATGTCGAAAGCAAGTATTTCGGCACGATATTCTTTAATGTACCTTATAACCTCACTGATACTGCCTGGAGCTATACTGTCATCACTGTCTATAAACCAGATATATTCTCCCTTCGCGGCTTTCAGTCCGGCGTTTCTGGCGCAACTCAGCCCCATATTGTCCTGATCTATCAGGATGGAACATGAACTGTACATGTTGTAATATCTTTCTGCTATTATTCTGGAATTGTCTGGACTTCCATCATTAATCATAATTACCTCAACATCTGAAGTATGGCCGCTTATCTGAGAATAGATGCTATCCAATGTACCATCTATGTACTTTTCAACATTGTATATAGGGATAACTATAGAGAGTAACATGTTTCAATTATATTATATACATTAAAGACAAACAAGAACGGACTTAGCGCAAAGTTAAGATTTTACATCAACATATAAAGACATTTTGCACAAAAATAAAAAAATATATATGACTCATTTTCCGGAAAAGCACATAATTATAAAAGAAAATCTGTAACTTTGTATATTGTGGTATGCCTGACATATCTCATGCAGGCTCCGCAATAGCTTTTTTCATAACATTTATACTTACCTCATTATGAAATATTACTTATCAAGAGACTATAAATCCAAGCTTATAAACAGTGCCGGGAGCAAGGCCAGAATGGATATTGAGCAAATTCTAAACAAAAATGGGTATAATGCTATAGGGAAAAGTACAATAAGTAAAAATAGGATACGGCATTTTATACTTTCTTTGGCCATAGTAGCTAAAATTCCTTTTACGTTGACTAAAGGTGATATACTTGTGCTACAATATCCTGCAAAATATTATCCTTTAATTTGCCGTATGGCCCATCTTCTGAATGCACATGTAGTAACTTTTATACATGATTTAAGCTGTTTCCGAACTAAACACAATTCAGTAAAGAAGGAAATATATATGATGAATAAGTCGGATGCACTTATAGGATGTAACCCCACTATATGCAAATGGCTGACCGACAATGGATTTATAGGTTACAACAAGAAAAAGATTGTTGAACCATTAAATATATTCGACTTTATCTCCGATTCTGACAGCACAGACAAAAGGGATATGTGGCCACAGCATAAAATAGTATACGCCGGACAGCTTGCCCGAAAAAAAAATACTTTCCTATACAATTACGGAAAGTACATCAACAACTATACAGTCAACATATACGGCAAAGGCCTTGATATATCAAATATGTCACACCCTGAAAAGTTCAACATAAAAGGATTTGTTTTACCCGAAGACCTGATACAGTGTGCAGAAGGAGATTTTGGTCTTGTTTGGGATGGCGATTCCATTGAATGCTGTTCGGGTGACTGGGGAGAATACCTTGCCATAAATACTCCGCATAAAGTTTCATTATACATCCGTTGCGGTCTTCCTGTTATAATATGGAGGAAGGCAGCCATGGCAGATTTCATAAAAGAGAAAAAAATAGGCATTTGCATAGATACATTGCGGGATATAAATAACATATACGATACCCTGACTAAAGAAGATTATACTGATATGTGCGAAAATGTAAGAAATATTAGCAGACAAATGTCGGAAGGCTGGTATTTCAACGACGCAATATCAAGAGTTGTTTCACATTTAGATATAAAACAAAAGACGTTATGAATATAGACATAGACTTAGTATACCTCTGGGTGGATGGTGGCGACCCTGTATGGCAGGCAAAGCGTAATGCTTGTATAGGTAAGCCGGTTGAAAATTCATCTGTTAACTGTGAAGGCAGATATACCAACAACGATGAACTTAAATACAGCATGCGTTCTATAGAAATGTATGCTCCATGGATACGTAAGATATTTATAGTAACCGACAGTCAGGTTCCCGTATGGCTGGATACAACCAATCCAAAAGTAAAGATAATAGACCATAAAGATATAATGCCATCAGAGTGCCTGCCTTGTTTCAACTCGGCTCTGATAGAACACTTTCTGTACAAAATACCCGGATTGTCGGAGCATTTTATCTATGCCAACGACGACATGTACATAAACCGTAATGTTACACGTGGAACCTTTTTTGCAGAAGACGGATTTCCTATAGTAAGACTAAACCGCAGACCACTCAGGAAACTATCATTATGGTTTAAGGCAAAGATATTGGGCAGAAAGCTTAGCAACTATGTCATAACTATCCGTAATTCAGCCGAAATTGTAGAGAAGAAATACGGCAAATATTTTGGCGGGAAAACCCATCATAATATAGACGCATATCTGAGAAGCGATTACGAACATGCCGGAAATGTTTTCAAGAAAGAAATAGAGGCTACATACTCAAATCATGTCCGCAGTGCAAACGATATCCAGAGAAATATGTACTCTTATGTTGCCTTGGCAGAGAAACGTGCCCATCTGAATTATGTTACACAAAAGACATCATTCAGACTACATATTGACAATGCTGGCAACTACAGCAAGTTGGAAAAATATAATCCACTGTTTTTCTGTATGAACGATTCCGAGTATGCCAATGACAATGACAGAAAAAAAGCCGTGAGCTTTCTTGAGAAACGTTTTCCAAACAAATCTAAGTTTGAGAAATAGTGCAAAATGGAAGTCATGATACTTACGTACCTATAAAGTACAAAGTATCTTGAGAAGCAATTCATATCATCAGGAATAATCCTACCCGATTATTATTCCCTGATATCATTAAGGTCGTATAAGTCGAAATACTCAGATCTCACAGTCTTCTGTGTTCCGCTGGCCCTTCCTCGAGCCTGCTTCTCAACAAACTCCTCATACGAGCGTACCGCATAATGATTAATTCTGATAACATCCTGTTGCGGTTCGCGCTCACGAAAATGCTTTTTGACAGGATTGCCATGAGAGTCGGCGGTAATACCAGAGATTCTCGCAACCTCATGGCAACCAATCATAGTATACACACGGCGTGGATTTACTATACTTTTCACATGGCGGTTAAGATAATGGTCAGGTTTTGAGTGACACTTAAACCTTTCCATCATAGTTCCGGGAGTTCTTTTCCTTGCTCCGCCACTTCCATATACCAGCCAGTTTATTTCAACTGCCGAGAACTTTTCGAAACGATGCAGAAAATCTTTAATATTCTTGTCCTTTACAGGTACAATAAACTCATCCAGGTCGATAAAAGCTATCCAGCGAGCTTCCATACGATGTCTGTCGAGACAGTCATCATATGCTGCAAGTTGTTTTCTGTGTCCCGGGAAATAAGTATACTCCACCAGTCCGGAATCTATGTACGGCTTCAAGACCTCTTTAGTGCAATCGGTACTCTCATTGTCGTAGATATAAAACTTATCAACTCCCATACTTTGATGCCATTCTATCCACTCTTTGAAATACGTTCCCTCATCCTTAGCTATTGCACATACAGCAAGATAATGCTTTGGACTTGTTGTGTCATGTTTCAGACTGTATTTTAGCCTGAAAGCCTTACAAATTCCAAAACGTAATATACCACGCCATCTGTTGCGCGTCATCTTATGCGGAATAACTCCAGCTATTATTTCTGCAAGAACCTTATTCATGTCCGGGTATTTTTTAAGTATTATTCAGGGGCGGTAGAACAAATTTATATCAATAGTCAGATACTATTTCTCGAAGCTCGACTTTTCAGGCAAGATTGATTCGAAAGCATTTCTGATATTCTCCATAACTTGTGCATAATTACGGATATGCACATTATCATTCAGGCAAATCAGCTTATATGATTGATTATATATAGCCCTAACAGCCTGTTTGGGCCTGATCATGAGAGGGAACATCTTAGTATCACTATAAGTGTTGTAAGGCTCAAAGTTACCCTTACATATTTGCCATGTACGGAACAATTCAGGAGTATAGTCATTCAATGCACGGAACCGGTTGACCGATGTCTCTGTAAGTTCCTTTCCGGCCACAGCCCAGACCTCTTCAAAAGTACTCTTGAGATATGGCTGAGCGTTATGAGGTGTACGCAAAGTAATAAACTTTCCGTATGGCTTAAGTATATAGTTCCATCTGGCTCTCGAGCCATAACTCTTATGAAACCATTTATCGTGGTCGCGCGTCATCACTTCCTTCTTATCGAAATGCTGGTTTATGATTTTCAGATTATTTTTTATCCTTCTATACCATTGCGACCATGACGGATTATACAGGAAAGTAGCAATATCACATGGCAGTCCATTCTTGAAGAAACGTTCTGTTCCTATTTTATTTATTATATAGAAATCATCGTTGAAATATACGAAATGTTCTGCCAGGCCCGGTATTTTATGGATATAGCGTTCTATTACCACCGAATTATATGTCGGCAGGAACTGTTCAGGAATATAGTCCTTATGATTTACCAGATTAATCTTAGGATTATTCTCATCCAACCACTCCGGTTTCTGTCCACTGGTTACGAAATGTATCTTACGTACCCATGGAGCAAACTTTTCCACTCCGCGGAACCAGTATTTCAGGAAACCATAATCGCGGAAGCGTGCTTCGGATACCCCGTTTTTAGTATTTTCTTTCTTTCCGGAGTACTTGGCAAACTCAGCCTGCCATTTAGGGTCGTCCATATCAACCCAAGTAATTACAAAATCTATATCCATAAATTTAAGGGCTTCAATATTATAGAGGCTTCAAATTATAAAAAACAATTATTCTTATCATCTTATAGAAGACAAATAGCAACAAATAAAGGCATGCAGTTACCCACATTACATTCAGTCTTCAAGCTTTGTTGCATATTTAAAACGATTATGCGACCAAAGATATAATTCAGGATTGTTGCATATCATCTTTTCCAGCATACTGAAATATATAGCTGTAAGTTCGAAATCTGGCAAAGAATCAGGATTATCATGCATCTTGACAAACTCTGCCTCATAAAATCCTCTTCTTACACGCTTTATATCAACAAACCATGCATCAAAGCCATAATGCTTTGTTATCTTCTCGGTACCAGTAAGAACCGGAACATTATGATTAAGGAATTTGATAAAGTGGCGTGCTTCACGTCTCTTGGGCGACTGGTCGGCAATAAATCCAATAATACAAACCTTATTGGCATTCACCTGTTCAGTAATATACCGCGCTGTTTTATACATATCCACACAAACAGCTCCCATACGTTCGCGGTTATTAAGAATAATCTTATTTATGGCATCATTCCGCAGTTTATGATAGATTTGGGCACCTTCCACACCTTCAGCCAGATGTAAAGGCATGGAAGAAACCCACTCCCAGTTTCCGTAATGTCCCAAATAAAGAGAAACAGACCTTCCTCTTTTCAGCTCTTCATTCACCACATCAATATTTATGAACTTCATGCGCCTGCTCATTTCCTTTCGGGAAATGGTAGTCATCTTAAAGCTTTCGAGCATATTGTCTGTAAAGAAACGATAGAAATTCTTTTCTATATGCTTTATTTCCTGCTCGCTTTTTTCGGGAAAGGACTCGGTAAGATTTCTATGCACGATATGACGTCGGTACCCGACTGCGTAATATACAATATAAAACAGACAGTCGGATATGATATAAAGCACACTGAAAGGTATATACGACAGGAGCTTCAGGAAAAAAGAGAGCAGGTGGTAAATCATATTGTCTTAACAGCTTTTTCAATACGTGCCAATGTTTCTTCTTTTCCCAACAGTTCGGTAATATCGAACATGTGAGGTCCCTTGCATTCTCCAACCACAGCCAGACGGAATGCATTCATCACATTACCCATGTGATACTGTTTATCGGTAATCCAACCAATAACAATATCTTCTGCAGGTTTTGAGCTGAAATCTTCTATACCGCGAAGAACTTCCATCAACTCATTCATTATACGTGGAGTATCTTCTTTCCAACGCTTTTTCACATCCTTTTCGGCATATGAATCAGGAGCTACAAAGAAGAAACGAGACTGGTCCCATAACTCTCTTACAAAGTTTACACGGCTCTTAACCAATGCAACAACCGACTTCAGATAATCGTTTGTATATGCAGCCACATCAACTCCATGAGCAGTCAACACAGGCTTAAAGAGTTCTGCAAGTTCCGCATCATCCTTTTTAAGGATATATTCATGGTTGAACCACTTACCCTTTTCGTAGTCAAATTTTGCTCCGGCCTTGCTGCAACGGTGCAAGTCGAACATCTTTATAAGTTCATCCATCGACATAATCTCCTGGTCGTTGCCCGGATTCCATCCAAGCAAAGCAAGGAAGTTGATAACAGCCTCAGGCAAATATCCCGATTCACGATATCCTGAAGACACATCACCAGTCTTAGGGTCATGCCATTCCAATGGGAATACAGGGAAGCCAAGACGGTCGCCGTCACGCTTGCTCAGTTTTCCGTTTCCGTCCGGTTTAAGCAACAATGGAAGATGAGCGAATTCAGGCATTGTATCTTCCCATCCGAAAGCACGGTACAGCAACACATGCAACGGTGCCGACGGAAGCCATTCTTCACCACGAATCACGTGAGACACCTCCATCAGATGGTCGTCTACAATATTGGCAAGGTGATAAGTAGGAAGTTCATCTGCCGATTTGTAAAGAACTTTATCATCAAGGATAGAAGAATTGATAACTACCTCACCGCGGATAATATCGTGTACATGAACATCTTCATTAGGTTCAATCTTAAAGCGGACCACATACTGCTTTCCTTCTGCAATAAGAGCATCAACCTCTTCCTTACTCATGGTAAGTGAGTTACGCATAGACAAGCGGGTTGACGAATCATACTGGAAGTTAGAAATCTCGCTACGTTTTGCGTCAAGTTCCTCCGGAGTATCAAAAGCAATATAAGCTTTTCCGTTATCGAGCAATACCTGAACATATTTCTTATAAATATCACGACGCTCCGACTGGCGGTAAGGACCATAGTTTCCACCGAAGCTTACACCTTCATCGAATTCAATACCCAACCACTTGAACGACTCGATTATATACTCCTCTGCACCGGGAACAAAACGGTTTGAGTCTGTATCTTCGATACGGAAAATCAAGTCTCCACCGTGCTGACGGGCAAAGAGATAATTATACAAGGCAGTGCGCACACCACCGATATGCAACGCACCTGTTGGACTTGGTGCGAAACGAACTCTTACTTTTCTTTCTGACATAGTGATTTTCAACTAAAAATATGTTGCAAAAGTAATCTAATTTTCCCGTTTTTTACTTATTTTGCACTCAAAATATATTCAAAACATAGTTTAATATGAAAACTTTCGGTTCAGAAAAAGGATTTTCTTACAAACAACTCTTATATAAGTGTGCGATATTCCTCACTACCGTAGCGGTTATAGTATATTTCCTGCCTAAGGAAGGAGGGTTTAACTACCAGTTTGAGCTCAACAAGCCGTGGAAACACGGATTACTCCAGGCTTCTTTCGATTTTCCTATCTATAAAGCAGAAGAGCAGGTGAAGGCCGAACAAGACAGTATAATGACATATTACACCCCATACTTTCAGATTAATCCGGACATAGCTTCTCAAATGACAGAAAAGCTAAGACACGATTATGATGACAAGTCTATGATTATAAAAGACTATCCCAACTACAGGAGACACATAGAAAACACCCTGAAAAGCATTTATGAAGTTGGAGTTATAGCTCCAAACGATTATATCCAGCTCGAGCAGGAAAGCATAGAAAGCATTCAGGCTGTCAGCCAGAATACAGCGACACAAAAAAAAGTAGAAGATTTATACACCATAAAGGAAGCATACGAAAAGCTGATAAATGCCGATACCGTACACTTCAACAAAAGACTTCTCCAGCAATGTAACCTGAACAATTATATAACTCCCAACCTGACATACGATACCGAAAAGTCACAAACGGCAAAACAGGAATTAATGTCTGAAATTTCATGGGCAAAGGGATTTGTAATGAACGGACAAAAGATTATAGACAGGGGAGAGATCATAGACCAGAAGAAATTCGACATACTAAAATCTCTTGAGAAAGAATGGAACGACAGATCTGAGACTGCATCCGAAAAACGTCTTACACTTTTCGGACAGATACTTTTTGTCTCTATTTTTATAAGCATGTTCATGATTTATCTCGAACTCTTCAGAAAAGATTTCTATGATCTGAAATCAAAAGGTAAGTTGCTGCTGCTGTTTGGCATTATTATCATATTCCCTGTAATAGCATTCATGATGGTGAAACATGCAATAATGAGTGTATATATTGTTCCGTTTGCCATGATTCCTATGATTATCAGAATATTTCTCGACTCGCGCACTGCATTCATGGCACATGTAACATCTATACTTATCTGCTCTATTGCACTGAGAACTCCTCATGAGTTTATTTTATTGCAGATTGTTGCCGGACTGGCTGGTATATATAGTCTGAGAGAACTTTCACAGCGCTCACAGCTGCTCAACAGCGCACTGTTGGTTACAGTATCATATTCTTTACTTTACCTGGCACTCGATCTTATTCATGTAAGCGAAATAGCCCAGTTAAGTACTTACGTATATGCCAACTTCCTGATAAACGGACTATTGCTTCTATTTACATATCCATTGCTTTTCATTCTTGAAAAAACATTCGGATTTACATCAAATGTCACATTGGTAGAATTGTCAAATATCAATAATAAGCTTATGAGAGATATGTCGGAAGTGGCACCGGGAACTTTCCAGCATTCACTGCAACTGGCCAATCTGACTGCAGCAGCGGCCAACCGCATTGGAGCCAACAGTCAGCTTGTACGTACTGCCGCCATGTACCACGATATAGGCAAAATGGCAAACCCGGCCTTCTTTACAGAAAACCAGTCGGGTGTAAATCCTCATAACCAGTTGAGCTATAAGCAAAGCGCGCAGATTGTTATCAATCATGTAACAGACGGATTAAAACTTGCCGACAAACATAATCTTCCACAGGTAATAAAAGATTTCATTGTAACACATCATGGCAATGGCCTGACAAAATACTTCTACATTTCATATCAGAATGAACATCCGGATGAAGATGTAGACAAGTCTCTATTCCAATATCCTGGGCCAAACCCTTCTACAAAAGAGCAGGCTATACTTATGATGGCCGACTCTGTAGAAGCTGCATCAAGAAGTTTGCCAGAATACACAGAAGAAAGTATATCTAATCTTGTAGAGAAGATTATTGACTCACAGGTTCAGGATGGATATTTCAAGGAATGTCCTATTACATTCAAGGATATAGCAACAGTAAAATGTGTCTTCAAGGAAAAACTTAAGACCATGTATCACACACGCATCAGTTATCCAGAATTGAAGAAGTAGAAATAACTTAAATTTCTGATCAGTATAAAATATCTATTATAACAAATCAAGTCTTTACAGAATGTCTTTACAGGAAAAGGTGAAACATTAAATTTCACCTTTTCTTATTGCCTCCATTATATTAGCAGGAGCCCTTTCGGCAAGAAGTTCCTTTTTCATATAATCCATATATGGAGCCACATGTTTGAAGTACTGATAATAGCCTTTGCACAAATAATTCAGTCCGGGCTCACCGGTAGCAGTCTTGGCAAAACGATTCTTCGGACAATCACCATTGCATGCAAACAGGAACTCGCACTCCTTGCACTGTGAAGGAAGCGACTTCTGTTTCATCTGCCCGAATTCTATCTGCCTTTCACTGTACATCATCTCAACAAGAGATTTCTGATATATATTACCCAATTTATATTCCGGGAAAACAAAATGGTCGCATGAATAAACATCACCATTAAACTCCATTACACCAGCATGTCCGCATGTTTTGGCCATAGAACATACTCCCGGCTGCTCTCCTACCCAATTGGCAAGTGTTGAATCGAATATCTGAATAAAATACTGGCCTACATCATTTCGTACCCATTCATCGAAAAGTGTACACAGGAAGTTTCCCCACTGCTCTGGTGAAACAGAGAAATCGGCAAGCTTATCGCCCTCCTGCATAGGTGCTGCAAGGTGGCGTCCGTCATTATGTTTGAAAATTCTCTCTACTATAGGTGCAAACTGTATATAATGGCAGCCAATAGACTTGAAAAAATGATAGAAATCCAAAGGATAATCGGCATTATAATCATTTACAACAGCCATACCGTTCCACTCTACCCCATGTTTGTGAAGTAACTCTATTCCACGCATCACCTTAACAAATGAAGGTCTGCCCTGTCTGTTCTTACGATATTCATCATGAAACTCCTGCGGACCGTCTATAGAAACACCAACCAGCCAGTTGTTTTCCTTGAAAAAACGGCACCATTCATCAGTAAGCAAGGTACCGTTGGTCTGTATACAGTTGTCGATGGTTCTTCCTCCTGCATATTTTTTCTGAAGCTCGACAGCTTTTTTATAAAAGCTCAACGGACGCATAAGTGTTTCACCGCCGTGCCATGTAAACAGTACCTGAGGCATAGTCTGGGAATTGATGTACTCTCTTATAAATCTTTCCAGAAGTTCCTCACTCATAACATGCTTTGAGGTATCTTTATAAAGGTTCGATTTCTCAAGATAATAGCAATAATCACAAGCCAGATTGCATACTGCGCCTACTGGCTTTGTCATTACATATAAAGGTTTAGCAAAAGGTGCAAATGTTTTTTCCATGATAGGTTTCGATATTAATTATATTTTTTCAAGATACCAACAGTTTATGAATGATATCCGGTCATTAAAATAGTGTACGATATGAATAGTACGGGCTTACCACTCCAGTGGTACAACCGTACCATATTAATAGTACGTCCGTACGATATTAATGATACGACCGTACGATATATATAGGACAGCAAGAAAGACACAATTATAGATTCTTGCCGGCTTCTTTTTTAAGACTCTCTATAAGTCCGCCGCATGCATCCTCAAGTATATCAAGAACATTCTCGAATCCTTGAGCACCGCCATAATAAGGGTCGGGAACATAATCCACCATTTTCACCCTGCAGTAATCAGTCATACGTCCTATCTTCTTCTCTGTTTCCAAATCGGGAGCCATGTCTTTGAGGGCAGCTATGTTACTGTCGTCCATTCCAAGTATAATATCAAAATCATAAAAATCATCGGTACATACCGGTCGTGAACGGTGAGTAAGATTGTAGCCACGACGTGATGCATGCATCCGCATTCTGTCGTCGGGCAGCTCACCTCTATGATAAGAACTGATTCCGGCTGAATCAACCTCCACCTCACGGTCGAGTCCTTCCCTCTTCAGATAAGTACGCATTACCTCATCAGCTGTAGCCGAACGGCATATATTCCCAAGACATACAAATAATATTCGTTTCATTAATTATTCATTTTTTCTTTTTCTACTTTGGTTAATTCATTAAATATACAAACTGTGAATTACAGACGAAGATATTCCTTAAACTTCTTCACATCAGTATTCATGATAAGTTCTTCAGGAAAGTCTGTTTCCGACACGAGTTGCAAGGCATAGTCGTACGTTGCTATGTCGAACGATATATGTGCATCACTGCCAAGGATAACAGGTACTTCATATTTCTTTGACAATCTGAGTATTTCAAGGTTATTATTCTTAGCATCGGGCTTATTACGGCACGGTTTGAGAGAACTGTTGTTTATCTCAAGCAATGTATGATGCTCTTTTGCCGCAATTACCAGAGGTTCGAAATTCAGTTTAGCTGTACCGTCACCGGGATGGCTTATTATATTTATATACGGATTGGAAATAACTTTAACCAGACCTTCGGTATTCTCTTCGGCCGATCCGTGAGTATAACACAAAGAGTGTATACCGGCAATACGCAAGTCGAGCATTTTAAGATAGTATTCATCCATATCTATATTGCCGTTGCAGTCGAGTATATTTATCTCGGCACCAAGAAGAAGCTCTATACCATACATTTGGCGAGGCACCACATGAAGATTCCTGAAATAAATAGGGTCGCAAGATCCGGGTATTCCCGGTGAATGTTCTGTTATGCCCAACAGTTTCAATCCCTTGCCGGCTGCTGCCTGCGCCATTTCCTGCAATGTACTGAAAGCATGACCACTGGCTATGGTATGTGTATGTACATCTAATTCCATTTTCATATTGCAAAATATTTTATATCTGTAATTCCATTTATTCTCTTTATCATTCTATATTAAGTACCATATGGCCTACATAGGATCTACGTCATAATACACCATAAGCGACTTGAAACGCTCGTCTTCAATTATAGCCCTCTGTACCTGATGAAGGTATTCACGTACCTTCGACATCGATAACTGCTGTTCTATCTTTATGACTATTTTCTTTATATATAATGTCTGAATACGCCCCACCGGAGGACGGTCGGGACCAAGTACACGGTCGCCTAATCCACTGCGAAGATATGAAGCCATACACACGGCAGCCTCATCAAGCACATCCTCCTTACGATGCTTGAGAAACACATATATCAAACGGTAGAACGGAGGATACTTGAACATGCTGCGCTCGGCAGTCTGTTCATCGTACATTTTAATGTAGTCATTGGTAACCACCTCATGGATAACAGGCAAATCAGGTGATTTTGTCTGCAGTACTACAAGTCCCCTTTTATGCTTTCTTCCCGCTCTTCCCGCCACCTGAGCCATAAGTTGGAAAGCCCTCTCGTACGAACGGAAATCTGGATAGTTAAGCATAGAATCGGCATTCAGGATTCCAACTACACTCACTCTGTCGAAATCGAGACCCTTTGATATCATCTGAGTACCAATAAGAATATCTGTTCTCCCGTTCTGGAAGTCGGAAATAATCTTTTCGTAAGCAGAACGTGTACGGGTAGTATCAAGGTCCATACGCGCCACAACAGCCTGAGGGAATATCTGTTTTATATCATCCTCTATCTTCTCTGTACCAAAGCCCCTGTTTATCAGTTCCACCCCACCACATGCCGGACAGGATTTGGGAACATTATATGTATATCCACAATAATGGCATGTAAGCTGATTCAAGCCCTTATGATAGGTAAGACTCACATCACAGTTCTTGCATTTAGGCACCCACCCACAAGTACGGCATTCTATCATAGGAGCAAATCCGCGTCTGTTCTGAAAAAGAATAATCTGTTCTCTGTTTTCAAGAGCTTCACGCATTTTCTGCAATAGGAAAGGCGAAAAATGCCCCGACATTCTTTTCTTGCGTGCCAGTTCCTTGATGTCTACTATCTCTATCTCTGGAAGCTGAATGTGCATATATCTGTCCTTCAGTTCCACCAGAGCATACTTTCCGTGAGTTGCATTATAATAAGTCTCTATACTTGGTGTAGCTGTACCAAGTAACGTCTTGGCTCCATACATAGAAGCTAACATGATGGCAGCGCTTCGTGCATGATACCTTGGCGCCGGGTCTTGCTGCTTATATGTATTCTCATGTTCCTCGTCAACTATAACCAGTCCGAGTCTTCTGAACGGAAGGAAGACCGACGACCTTACTCCTAAAATTACATCATAATCATTTTCCGACAGCTGTTTCTGCCATATTTCCACACGCTCGGCATCGGGGAACTTTGAATGATATATCCCAAGGCGATTCCCGAATACTCTTTTCAAGCGCTCTGTAATCTGGGTTGTAAGTGCTATTTCAGGCAAAAGATAAAGGACCTGTTTTCCAACCTTCATAACCTCTTCTATGAGGTGTATGTATATTTCTGTCTTGCCACTTGCCGTTACTCCATGAAGCAGGCAGACATCCTTTTTGAAAAAAGAAGACATAATGGAGTTGAATGCTGTCTGCTGTGCCTCATTCAGTGGATTAAGCGGAACTGTTTCTGTCTTAGCAGCCGAAAGGCGTCCTATTTCATGATAGTATACTTCAAATATATTTTTATCTATCAATCCAGAAAGTACAGATGGAGTGGCCCCCGAAGCCTCAACAAGATTCTTTTTTGTCACTTCCAAAGGCAGTTTTCCTTCCTGCATCCATCCGGATAGTTCAAGATATTTCATAAGCACAGCCAACTGCTTTGGAGCTCTTGCCAATGAATCAAAAAGTTTCCGTACCGCATCTTCCGTACGCATATCTTCAGTCAGACGTACCCTGGCTTCTGTCTTTGGCTTATAGCTTCGCTTAAGTTCTTCCTTAATATGGATGGCATCTTTCTCAAGAAGTGATTTTATGGCAGGAAGTATATTTTTTATATTGCCGGCACGTTCAAGTTGTGTGATACATTGTTCGGTATCCACACTAAGTATATCAAGTATCCGCTGTTCTTTTTCAGGCAACGGTTCTGTTGCTGTAAAATCAGGATTGTACTCTACAAGTGTTTCACTTTCCAGCTTCATTCCTGAAGGCATGGCAGCCTTATATACATCGCCAAGGGTACACAGATAATAGTCGGCTACCCATTTCCAGAAAGGCAACTGCCGTGGAAGCAGTGCCGGCGATTCATCAAGCACTTCGGACACATCTTTAGTTTCGTACTCCTCGGGAGCTGAATAGTGAATTTTTACGACAATAGCTGTATAATACTTCTTCGCTCCAAACGGAACAACCACACGACAACCTTCCTTTACCGTATTTTCAAGAGAAGACGGCAAAGAATAAGTATAAAGGTTGGCTATGGGCAACGGCACTATGACATCTACAAACTTCTTCATACTGCAAAGGTACAAAAAAGGACATCGTTTAGCACTGCATTATGGGCAAAGTTTTATAGCTTTGTATCATGAAATATCGAATCTGAAAAATATATAACTATATGAAAGTATATAAAATAGGAATTTTGGGATGTGGACACATTGCCGAGAAAATGGCAGCCACACTAAATGAAATGAAAGGAGTGGAATGCTATGCAGTAGCATCAAGAAGCAAGGAAAAAGCTCAGAGGTTTGCCGATAAATGGAACTTCAGCAAGGCTTACGGAAGTTATGAAGAACTGGCCGATGATGCAGATACCGACCTTATCTACATAGCTACCCCACACTCACAGCACTACGAAAATGCCATGATGTGTATCAACAAAGGCAAGCCGGTATTATGCGAGAAATCATTTACCGCCAATGCTTCACAAGCCGAAAAGCTTCTGAAGCTGGCCGAAGAGAAAGGAGTTTTCATTACAGAAGCCATCTGGACAAGATATATGCCACTTTCTGTAAAGATTCAGCAACTGATAAAAGACGGTGCAATAGGAAAGCCTTATACTCTTTCGGCCAACTTAGGATACGATATAGATGAAGTGGAAAGAATACGCAGACCGGAACTTGCCGGTGGAGCACTGCTTGACATAGGAGTGTATACACTTAATTTTGCCGCTATGGCTTTCGGAACAGAAATTGCAAGCTCACACTCGGCATGCCAGCTAACCGATACAGGAGTAGATGCCCAGGAGAATATAACTCTATTCTATAAAGACGGACGTATGGCTTCACTGCAGTCGACAATATATGCAAAGACCGACCGCCTTGGAATTATCTCTGGTGATAAAGGGTATATGATAGTGGACAACATAAATAATCCGTCATCAGTAAGAATTGTTGATACAAATTACAAGACTGTTGCTGTATATGAAGCACCAAAACAGATTACCGGTTTCGAGTATCAGGTAGAGGCTTGCATCGAGGCACTTGAAAACGGTTGGCTTGAATCTCCTTATATGCCTCACAAAGAAACTATAAGAATAATGAAACAGATGGATGACCTCAGAAAGGAATGGGGTGTGACTTATCCGTGTGACTCTGAATCATAAAAGAAATAAAGAAAAGTCTCTTTGATGATACATGACAAATGTACACCAAAGAGACTTCCGAATAAAATATCAATAAGAATCAAAATATAATAATCCGCTGTATATTTCTTAGAACATATAGGCTAATGAAATCTGCCATGAGTTTTTGCGGAGACTTGACTGGAACTTACCTTCGTTACCGGTCCATCCATCAACTTTATCAACTATCATATCACCAACCTTGCTGGCTCCTATATTATAGTTTACTCCAAGTTGAAGATGTCTGAGCAATTTCAAACCTGCCCCAATATTAATACTTACAAAGCATTTCTTAGAATCGAAAGCTTCCCATCCGTCGCCAACTCCAAATCCGAACTGAGGACCAGCCGCAACAAATACTCCCAATGTACTTCCAAGACCTGCTGTCCATTTAAGATTTACAGGAACTTCTATTGATTTCAGTTTCTCAGTTTCATCCAGACCTTCAAATTTCATTCCCGACTGTGAATAAAGAGCTGCAACATCGAAACCGAGTCCTACTACAGGAATTGTAAATTCCATCATCGGACCTACAAAGAAGCCTGTTGCATTATCGCCTTTAATAGGAGAATCAGACAAAGATATTTTGGTAACATCCAAACCACCTTTTAAACCAAACTTAATTTGTGCTTGAGCCGGTATGGCTATAATCAGACAAGCCAATACCATTAATGTTGAAATAATTTTCTTCATAATGTTATCAAAATTAATATGACATATTCAAAATTAGTTCTTATACATTTAAATAACAATATATAGTGAAAAAAAGATTTGTTTATGTATAAGTATTCTAAAAAATTAACACTTCAGAATATATGAACTGTATATAAATTACACCAGCATACATAATATAAAAGCGGTTCATTTCTGCTTGCACAGTAATGAACCGCTCATATTATTTCAATTTTATATTTTTACTTATTCCATCTTAAGGATACATGTCAGGAGAAACGTCATTACTTGTTGAGTTTCCATGTAAATCCATCCTTAGTATCCTTTACCTCAAAGCCAAGGGCAGCCAGATTATCGCGAATCTTGTCACTTGTAGCCCAGTCTTTATTAGCCTTGGCTATCATACGCTGTTCGAGCAACATATCTACCACTTTTCCATATGCTTCTTCACGAGCAGCATTGTTTTCTGCATCAGCCTTAAGTCCGAGGATATCGAACACAAACATATTAAATACCGATTTCAGTTCTTCAAGATCGGCTTCACTGATAGTAGCCTTCTTGTCGATTACAGTATTAATCATACGTGTAGCATCAAACAGATGTGATATCACGATAGGAGTATTCAAGTCATCGTTCATTGCTTCATAACACTTTTCACGTAATCCGGCAGGCTCTATTCCGCTTGTAGCCTTCGAAGGAGTGATACGTTCGAGATTCTTCACACCTTCCATCAGTCTTTCCAGTCCTTTTTCGGCAGCCTGAAGCGCTTCGTTACTGAAATCTACAGTGCTGCGATAATGAGCCTGAAGAATAAAGAAACGTATAGTCATGGCCGAATAAGCCTGAGCAAGAAGCTTGTTTGATCCGGTAAAGAATTCATCGAGAGTAATGAAGTTACCCAATGATTTACCCATCTTCTGACCATTGATGGTAATCATATTATTGTGCATCCAGTAGCGCACCATGTCATGTCCCTGAGAAGCTACGCTCTGGGCAATCTCACATTCGTGATGAGGGAAAACAAGGTCCATACCTCCACCGTGGATATCGAATGTCTCTCCAAGGTATTTTTTACCCATGGCAGTACATTCACAGTGCCATCCAGGGAAACCGTCACTCCAAGGAGAAGGCCAGCGCATGATATGTTCAGGCTGTGCACATTTCCATAATGCGAAATCGGCCGGATTATGCTTTTCCTGCTGTCCGTCGAGTTCACGTGTAGTGTTCAGTACATCATCAAGATTACGGCCAGAAAGCTTGCCGTAGTGATAGTCCTTATTATATTTCGCAACATCAAAATATACAGAACCTTGACTCTCGTAAGCATAACCGTTTTTAAGAATTTCCTCTACCAGCTTAATCTGTTCAATGATATGGCCGGAAGCATGAGGTTCAATGCTTGGAGGCAAAACATTAAGGGCCTCCATAGCCTTATGATAACGGTTCAGATAGTACTGGACAACCTCCATAGGCTCAAGCTGTTCAAGACGAGCCTTCTTTGCGATTTTGTCTTCACCCTCATCGGCATCGTGCTCAAGGTGGCCCACATCGGTAATGTTTCTCACATATCTTACCTTATAGCCAAGGTGTGTAAGATAACGGAAAAGAATATCGAATGTAATAGCAGGACGCGCATGTCCCAAGTGAGCATCGCCATATACTGTAGGACCACACACATACATTCCCACATGAGGAGCATGTGCCGGAACAAACAGTTCTTTCTTACGACTGAGGGTATTGTAAATAAACAGATTATTGTCCATAATGATAAACAATTATATTATACGAATGGTAAATAATTATATGATAAACATTTATGTTAGACCGCAAAGTTATAAATAATATTAAGAATTTCTATTCAACAGACAAACTATTTATAAATTCTTTGGATACGCACGATTATTTAACTACTTTTGGAGCGGAAAAAAATCAGAATAACTTTTAACAATAAAACAATTTAATAAAACCTTACCTTAAAAATGAAATCAAACAAAGCTTTATTTTTAGCACTTGCATTGCCACTAAGCTATAGCACAGCTTTTGGTACCGAATCTCATGCTTCGGAAGTGGCAAACATAATAACAATGGAAGCTGGTGCTCAGGTAAACTCAAATGAAATCCTCAGTGCAAGGATGATTAACCCTACTACAGCAGAAATAGTTTTTGCCGACAATACAAGACTTACAGTAGATTTTTATGGAGAAAATATCTTCCGTCTGTTTAAGGATATTAACGGTGGCATTATAAGAGACCCTGAAGCAAAACCTGAAGCTCAGATACTCGTTGACTCGCCAAGAAAACATGCAGGAAAAATCATACTTACCGACAAAGACGGTGAAATTACTCTTACTACAGCAAAAATCAAGGTTGTATTCAACAAAGACAATTCTCTTTTCAAGCTTATCAGACTAAGCGACAATTCTACAGTTGCAGAATCTAATGCTCCTTTCGAATTTACTCCTAAAAGCGTTTCAATCTCACTTAAAGAAAATAAAGATGAATATTTCTATGGAGGAGGTGTACAGAACGGACGCTTCTCTCATAAAGGAAAAATCATTGCTATTGAAAATACCAACAACTGGACTGACGGTGGTGTAGCCTCGCCTACTCCTTTCTACTGGTCGACTGCAGGCTATGGTGTAATGTGGCATACTTTTGCCATGGGTAAATACGATTTCGGAGCTACTGTAGAAAATACTGTAAAACTCTCTCACGATACCAACTATATCGATGCCTTCTTTATGGTAAACGATGGTCCTGTAGCTTTGCTTAACGACTTCTACCAACTTACAGGTAATCCTGTTCTTCTGCCTAAATTCGGTTTCTACGAAGGACATCTTAACGCATATAACCGTGACTACTGGAAGGAAGATCCAAACGGAATTCTGTTTGAGGATGGAAAGAAATATAAAGAAAGCCAGAAAGACAACGGAGGTATAAAGGAATCGCTCAACGGTGAAAAGAACAATTACCAGTTCTCGGCACGTGCTGTGATAGACAGATATGCAGCTCATGATATGCCTTTAGGATGGTTGCTTCCTAACGATGGTTATGGTGCCGGATACGGACAGACAGAAACACTCGACGGCAATGTACAGAATCTTAAGGATCTTACTGATTATGCACACAGCAAGGGCGTGGAAATTGGTTTGTGGACACAGTCGGACTTGCATCCTAAAGAAGGAGTGAGTGCTTTGCTGCAGCGTGATATAGTAAAAGAAGTAAGGGATGCGGGTGTAAGAGTTCTTAAAACAGACGTGGCATGGGTAGGTGCCGGATATTCGTTCGGACTTAACGGTGTGGCCGATGTGGGACAGATTATGCCATATTACGGAAATAATGCGCGTCCGTTTATCATATCACTCGACGGATGGGCCGGAACACAGAGATATGCTGGAATATGGTCGGGCGACCAGACTGGAGGTGAATGGGAGTATATCCGTTTCCATATCCCTACATATATCGGTAGTGGCTTGTCGGGACAGCCTAATATCTGCTCCGATATGGACGGTATTTTCGGCGGTAAGAATGTTCCTGTAAATGTGCGTGATTTCCAGTGGAAGACTTTCACCCCTATGCAGCTGAATATGGACGGATGGGGCTCAAATCCTAAGTATCCGCATATACTTGGCGAACCTGCAGCTTCTATCAACCGCTGGTATCTGAAGATGAAATCGGAATTCATGCCTTATACATACAGTATAGCTAAAGAAGCCATCGACGGAAAACCAATGATTCGTGCCATGTTCCTCGATTATCCAAACGAATATACTCTTGGTACTGCAACACGATATCAGTTCCTGTATGGTCCGTATGTACTTGTGGCTCCTATATATCAGGCTACTCAATCGGATGAAAAGGGTAACGATATAAGAGACGGTATCTATCTGCCGGAAGGTGAATGGGTAGACTATTTTACAGGTGATGTTTATCAGGGCGGACGTATAATCAATAATTATGATGCTCCTCTATGGAAACTTCCTCTGTTTGTAAAGAAGGGTGCTATATTGCCTTTAAATAATCCTCACAATAATGTGAACGAAATAGACAAGTCGGTTCGTATTTATGAGGTTTATCCTTACGGAACATCTGAATTTACAGAATACGACGACGATGGTGTAACTGAAGCATACAGACTTGGTGCCGGAAGCACTACTCTTATATCTCAGAGTGTGGAAGACGACAAGGCTGTGATAAAAGTAAATGCTACTCAGGGAAGCTTTGAGGGTATGGTTAAGGAAAAATCTACTCAGATAAAAGTAAACTTAACCAAGAAACCTAAGAAAGTAAGTGCCACTGTAGGCGGAAAACGTGTCAAACTTGTTGAAGCTGCTTCTCTGGAAGAAGCTTTGAAGGGTGAGAATATGTATTTCTATGAAGAATCGCCAGAGCTCAATAAATTTGCTACCGAAGGTTCTGAAATGGCAAGCCTGAGTGTTGTAAAGAATCCGGTTCTGCATATCTGCCTTGGCAAGACTGATGTTACAGCAAATGATATTGAAGTTGAAGTTAAAGGCTTTGAATTTGCTCCTGCTGAAAAGATGCTGACAAAGAACGGACAGTTGTCTGCTCCTAAGGCAAACATCACTGAAGATAATATCACTGCATATACTCTTACTCCTTCATGGGAAAAAGCTGAAAATGCTGATTATTATGAAATAGAGTACGACGGAATGCTGTATTCTACTATAAAGAACAATTGTCTGTTGTTTGGCGACCTTCGTCCTGAAACTGATTATAGTATGAAGGTCCGTGCTGTCAACAAGGATGGTGTTTCTGAATGGACTGTACTTACTGCCAAGACTAAATCTGATCCTTTGGAATTTGCCATCAGAGGTATCAAGGGTGAGACAACTTGCGAAAATCAGGGCGGACAAGGTATCAAGAAGTTATTCAACTTCGACGAATCGGATACATGGCATACCAAATGGAGTGCGTCTGCAGTACCATTCGACATGGTTATGGACTTGCGCAGCATAAACCAGCTCGACAAGTTCCAGTATCTGCCTCGTACAGATGGAGGAAACGGTACATTGCTTAAGGGTACTGTATATTACAGTATGGATAAGAGCAACTGGACTGAAGCCGGAACATTCGACTGGAAGGGCGGTGATGTCAAGACATTCGAATTTGGCGACAAACCAACAGCAAGATACATCAAGTTGGCCGTTACTGCCGGAGTGGGCAATTATGGTTCAGGACGCGAATTGTATGTATTCCGTGTACCAGGTTCAGAAAGCTACATCCCAGGTGATATCAACCACGACAACCGTATCGATGAGAATGACCTTACTTCATATATGAACTATACCGGACTTAGAAAAGGCGACGGTGACTATGAAGGTTATATCAGCAAGGGAGACTTGAATATGAACGGTCTGATTGATGCTTACGATATATCTAATGTGGGTATAGAACTTGAAACAGGAGTAAGCAGCAAGAAAGTTCCTGCAGTGGAAGGCAGCATAAGCATAACAGCCAACAAGAAGGTTTACAATGCTGGAGAAACTGTGGAAATTAAAGTTAAGGGAACAGGATTACGTTCTGTTAATGCCATGAGTTTTGCATTGCCATACAACGAACAGGATATGGAATATGTAGGTACAGACACTGAAAATATGAAAGAGATGAAAAATCTCACATACGACCGTCTGCATACCAACGGACAGAAGTCACTATATCCTACATTCGTAAATCTTGGTGAGAAACCATACCTCGAAGGTGACGGTGAGCTGATGACTATCAGATTCAAAGCTAAACGTAAGTTTACTCTCGACCTTAAGACTACAGACGGTATGCTTGTTGACAAGTATCTGAATACTGTAGCATTCTGAATGCCATAAAACGGTATTAAAATAATACAGGACTGTATCTCCGGTTTAAAAACCTTGCGATACAGTCCTGTTTTCATATATAATTAACCCAACCTGTTTAATAACCCAACCTCAATAATAAGTTTAAATCTTTACTTGCTTTTTGCTATAATAACAAAACCACCGTCTGTAAGCATATCTACAGGTACTTCAGATGATTTCTTCACTTCGAGGTTCTTTATCTGTGCATTACGTTTGCTATCGTCGAAATGATAAGTACATATATCACCGTCGGAAAGTATCTCCGACAAATCCAACTTCAGTTTCATGCTTTCTTTCTGGGCATTTACTCCCACAATATACCATGTATCATTGTGGCGGCGTGCCAGAACACAATATTTTCCAGGATAACCGTCAATGAATTTTGTTTCATCCCATACTGTAGGAACATCCTTCATGAAGTCAATTACAGAAGCCGGAGAATCTGACAGATTATTTGGAGCAATGGCAAAATTCTGTATCGGATTCTGATAAAGGACGGCTGTAGCAATCTGGAAAACATCTGTTGTACGTCTTATGGTTCCACCGTCGTTGGTACGGTTATGACGCTTGTTGAGCAATGTTCCTCCAAATTCCATACTTCCTATGGTATTTCTTATAAAAGGATGCAAAGTAGCATTGAATGCTTCCATATCATCGAAATGCTGATTGAAAATAAGGTTTTCTGAAGCCAGCACAGCCTCGCTACCCACATAGTTAGGATACATTCTCTCCCAACCTCTCGGGATAGTACATCCGTGGAAAATTATCATAAGTCCGTGTTCGTTGGCATCACAGAGAATATCTTCGTATAAGCCCATCATCTGCTGCTTGTCGCTGCCGAAGAAGTCAACCTTAAGCCCTTTTACACCACATTTCTGCAGCCATTTCATTTCTCTTTTACGGTCGACAGAATTGCTCATGCACTGCTTTGCACACTGAGGTGCATCATTCCAGTATCCGTTTGAATTATACCATACAAAGACATCCACTCCCTTGCTCTGAGCATACTTAAAGAGTTCTTCCATTTTCTCGCGACCGATATTTGTCTCCCATCCGCCGTCAATAAGTGTATATTCATATCCTAACTTTGCGGCTAAGTCTATATACCTTATCTGGTCGTCATAATTGATACTTGGGTCCTGCCACATTATCCAGCTCCATGTAGAACGTCCGAACTTATAATCCTGCGAAGGCTCATAAAGAGGTTCAACCACATCGAACGGAACTGTAGTTTCCACTATCGGCTTAAGATTATCTCCCACGGTTATAGTACGCCACGGAGTGTTGCCAGGCAAAGCCAGTCCTGGAGTAGAAGAACCGAGTCCGTTGAGTTCACCTTCATTAGGAAAGGCAATAGTATAGAGTCCGTCACTTGTCCCGTCGCTGATATGGGAAGCACAATACTTACTTGTAACACCTGTTTCGGAAACAAGTGCCCAGTTGTCGCCTACATGGAACAGGCAAGGGAAAGTATACCCTTCGCCATACTGCGATGGTGTACCTACAGGTTCATCGGCCTTATATTCTTCCTCATAACTCGGTTTGGTTCTTTTCCATCCTATCATAGGGTCGCTCTGAGGACAGATAAATGTAGTGGTGTTTTCAGGAAAATCAAAACCGGTAGCCTCGCCCTTTATAACAATAGAAGCTGTTTCGCCATATTGCGGCAATTCATAACGGAAAGCTATATCATTATTGCTGACTCTGAATACAACAGTAACAGACTTGTCTTCAGCATTACTCAGTTTAACCTTCAGCTGGTTTGCATTATAATTCACAACCGACTGCTTTATTCTGTCCTGGGTATATGTTTTCTTCAGAGACGAAGACTCCTGTGAAACATACTTCATATTCTTGCTGAAGTCGCCAACATTGGTAATGAATCCAAGAGGAGAATCTTCGAGAATGGTATTTCCCTTATAAGAGACAGTATACAGAGGTCGTCCTTCCTTCACAGATATATCTACCTTAAGATTCTTGTCGGGACCTGTAACTGTAGCCTGCTGAGCAAACACAGGCGATAATGACAATGCAAACGCATACAATAGCAAATGTTTCTTCATAAGTATAAAGTGATTCTAATTAGTCAAATTCTATAAACTGGTTCTACTGGTTATGCAGATTATAATCTTTCTGTGAGTTCTGTCTTTTGCTGTTCATAACAGAATCTAAAAGATCATAATCACAAACTCATAGTCACAAACATCACCTGATAAACATCACTTGATATTTCTATATGCAAAGCTAAATCAAAACATAAAAACAGATATAGAAAAATCATGCAAATATGTTATACTATTATTGCATGGGGATAGAAAAATCTATCTTACAGAGAAACATTGGGCCATCCGTCGCCTGTCCACGTTATTTTGCGGATTATGAGTTTGGGTGCTCCTTCTTCTTTAACAGAATATGCATGAGATATAAAATAGTCCTCTCCATTGAATGTATATGCGGCATTATGTCCTATTCCAGCCCATTTATCATTTCCTTCTACTACTATACTTCCACCTCCTTTTTCCATGGATTTTCCTTCTTTGTCGAGATAAGGGCCAGTAACATTTTCAGAACGACCGACAACAACTTTATAGTTACTCTCAAGGCCGCGGCAACAATAGTCGAATGATACAAACAGATAATAAAAATCTCCATGCTTTATAATAAAAGGAGCCTCAACAGCACCATCGCCCGCATCCTCACTGTCGACTTCAATGGACCTTTCTCTTCTCGACAATGAATACCATTCCTGAGGTTCGGCCACAGAATTCATATCTTCATTAAGTTTCACCATCTTTATACCATCCCAGAAAGAGCCGAAAGTCATCCACGGAGTACCTTTCTCGTCGATAATTATATTTGGGTCAATGGCATTCCATGAGTCACGATTGGGCACCGACTGGATTACCGGTCCATGATCAATCCATTTGAAATCCTTACTGTCCGGATCTAAAGTCCGGTTGGTGGCATGTCCTATAGCAGAAGTATTTTTACCGAAAGCCGAACAGGAATAAAAAAGATGATACAACCCATTATGATAAATTATATCGGGTGCCCATGTATGACCTTTATATCCGGGTATCATATTCACAGCCCATTGTGGCGGCTGCTCAAAGACCGGCTTCTCGAACTTCCAGTTCACCATGTCAGAGGAAGACATTACAGAAATCCCGTCTCCTGTAGCAAACAGATAATATTTATCTTTTTCCTTAATCATTACAGGATCGTGAGTCATAACCTTGCTTATATCAATTACCGGATTTTTCTCTTTCTCTGCAGTATCGGCATAAGCAGCACCAAAAACATACAGAAAGAAAAAAGATAGAACAATGTATTTCATAAATCTAAAATAAAAGTTTTATATAAAAATTCTATCAGACTATCATATAAGAAAAAACAGATGCATATTATCTGATCTTTTTCCCCCAGAAAGTCTTACAGTTGTCACCATAACCTGCATAAACGATTGTATGTGTTCTTGGAGAAGCCTCCCAGTCGACCTCTCTCTGCAGATAAAGATTAATACCATTGCTTAACTTTAAGCAGCAGTCATCACTGTCGAATGTCCATGTAGCACCTTTCCATGGGCCGTCATCAACGGTATGATTAGCCGACAAAGTAATATTTATTGAAGCCTGCTGGTTTCCATAAGAATAAGAAAGGTCAATATGTTCCCAATTACCGACCAGTTCCTGTTCATTTATCTCCACCTGAGGTACTGCACCATAACGTTCTGGCATAACAAGCGGCCAACCGTCGTTTGTCCATCGGATACTGCGTACATGTCCCATCATTATAGCATTACTGTATGCATTTCCGCCTACATTGGCAGGGAAACGCCCCTGAGAAGCAAAGAACCAGTTTCCTTTAGAGTCATCAAAAACACAACAGTGGGAAATACCGACCCATCCATAACTGTCATTAAACTTATAAGGATGTGTAACCACCGGAAGAATATCTCCCCCAACATTAGTAATATCAGTACCGTCCATACCAAGATAAGGACCTTCAATATTTGTAGAGCGCGCTACACGTGTATTATATGGAACATCCAAAGCATCGTATGCAAGGAAAAGATAATAGTAACCATCATGATAAATAATCTCCGGTCCTTCAGATCCCTGCCAGCGGTTGCCCATCTGTCGTGTTGCAATCATTTTACCATAAGCAGTAATATCATTATCCGTTCCCCATGGTTTAGGGAGTTCCTCTTTTACCTTACCTGTCTCACTATCGAGTTCAACTAAAGCTATGCCACTGTGCCATGAGCCATAAACCAGATAATGCCTTCCGTTATTGTCGATAATATAGCTTGGGTCTATGGCATTCCATTTATAATAACAGTTGGCCCAATTGTTTGAAGCGACATTAAAATTGAGTTCCTTATCCGAAGCATTAGTAATAACATAACCTTTATCTACCCAGCCGTCATTATTGGCAGGATTATCATTTTCCATCAGACCTATAAAAGAACGCTCGGTCCATGTTCCATCGCCATTAATGGTACCCGGACAAACTATAGAATAATACATTCTATAAAGGCCATCTCTGACTTTCCTTACACATGGAGCCCAATAACCAAAATCGGAAGCATTGGCTTTACTCTCGCTTAGCCCCATAGCAGCACGTATCTCATTAAGTTTTGGCATAACCCATTCTGGCAAGCTTTTCATGGTACCGCCCAGGTATTCCCAATCGACAAGATTCTTAGAACGCCTTCCGTGGAAATGCCCACCGGCAACATGCGCATTGCCATACGATGCGTCTGTCTGGTACATATAGTAATATCCGTCTTCGGCCAGAACGACAGTCGGGTCGTGTACATTACTTAGATTCCACTGATTTCGCTTAGACCAGTCGGCAATGTTTACATAATTATCTTCATACGATGGAGCCACATAATTCTTAAGCTGATCGTCAATCTCATCTTCCTCGGTAGTTACAGTGAGAGTACCGGAATATGTATACCGGCTATTACCATAAACATAAGCTCTTATATAGTACTCTGTATTACCGGTAAGACCTGAGATAGTAGAACTGAAATCATCTTCTGCTTCCACAATATTATCATTCACAGTAGGATTCTGATTAACGACACTATAGCAAAAACCTTGTTTTACTATAGCGCTTATATTACCGGATACAGAAGAAGTTAATTTTACAGATGTAGAAGTCAATTCTGTTATTTCAGGAACGGATACATTTATATCACCCTCCTGATTATATTCTATTTCATTATTATCAGAACATGACAGAAAAACAAGAAGTACAAAAAAATATGTCCAAACAAATGATAGTTTTTTCATATAACCAGTATTTAATAAACATGCCATTCTCTAATGCTAACTATATAATATCACAGAGAATGGCATGAAAACAGTAAATATAAACTTATGAATTATTATTTATCGAAAACCAGACAACTGCCGTCGACAGTTAAAGCGAAGTATAAATCATTTGGATCTATTGTATTTATTCCCAAATAATACTGGATAGAAGTTGTTCCGTCGGTACCCTGCATCACAACCTGTACATCGGCTGTACCATTACCACAGTTTGTTACATAAACTGTTACCTTGGCTCCATTCATGCCATTAAGCCAGGTAGTCCAGTCGGATTGTCCTCCACTTGTCTGACAAGCTGCATATCCGTCACCCCAGCCATAATTATCGGCACGGACAACTGCATACTCTGTTTCTTTTACTTCCTTGCGTAATATTACAACATAATTATTCCAGTTGCCGGCCATACTGCTGTAATTTGTAAAAGAGATAGATTTTGTTTCTCCGGAAGGCACCTTAAAATCATCTGAGAATACAGTCCACCATGCACTTGAGCAGTCTTCTGCTCCCAATACTGGTGAGCTGTTGGTTACAACAGACAAAACAGATTCTGCAACTTCCACCTCAACTTCCGCAGTAACTCCCTCTTCTGCTGTAATTACTACTTTATGCTTTCCTTCTTTAGCAGGAACAGACGAGAAGCTTAATTTAGAGTTATCAATAACCTTCGACTCACCATTAGCATACTTGGCAGTAACAACCATATCAGTTGGGTCGAAAGCCATAGTACGATTAGCCAAAGATTCTGTAGCTTTGGAAGTATAATAATAGTATTTAGTACGTGAAGGAACATTGGTAATCTCAATAGACTCTATTTTTTCCACAACCTGGAAAGTTGCGTTAGCGATAACCGGTTGTTCGCAGTTTTCACCCTTAAAAGTCTTGTTATAAACGGCAACAAGAACCTTCTCGCCTGTAGTATCCATATCTGGTATAGCAGAAAAGCTAAGTTCAGATGCCGGAACTGTCTTTGTTACACCTTCTTCAAAAGTAACCAGAGCAGTAACATTAATCATAGCAGAGTCGAGTGAGGTACCTACATTAACTTGCTCAGGCACATTCTGCAGTTCCATAGAAACAGGATCCTTATCGTCGGCAGAAGTAAGACCACCAATAGGTACTATATTAGTCTGCTGGAAATCGATATAAGAACCTTCAGGAACAATAAAGCAGCGGATATTGGTATTTGCTGCGTCCGCATTGAGATTTGTCTCTTTATATGGCTGTGCATAAGTCTTTGTTGCCACACCATTAGTCATTTTCACAGTAAAAGCACTTTCACTTGTACGGTCGACAGTTAATGTAACCTTTCCTCCAAGACTCTGTACATTTGCATCCTGATTATCTGTAGGCGAAAGAATCAATGAGTTGGTACTGAATTTAAAATACAGATAACTACCCCACTGTGAGTTGTATGTCAAAGAATCACCTGTAGCATCAAAGCGGATAGCACCATACTCAGCATAGTTTGCCGCACCACGATCTTCATCATTAGTTATTATTAATGCAAAGTTCTTATAATAGCTGTTATCATCCGGATTAATATGCAGATTGAACACAGCATTCCATTTATCACCGTCAGGAATTACATAATATTTTGAAAATGCAGTCCACCATGCAGATGTATAATCAATACTTCCTATAGTATATACATCCTCCTGCATACCTTCGAGTACCTCATCCTCGGTTTTCTGTGAGTCAGCAATAGAATCTACTTTCTCAGAAATCCAGTCGGGAGCATTTACTTCAAAGATTTCTCCTCCTTCACAACCTGCCAGCGAAAATAGTGCCAAAGCCATAAAACAGCAGGCTGATGTTATTTTATTGAAATATTTCATGATCTTAAATATAAAAGTGATTAATTCTTATTTGTCCTCCTCTGATGATATGCAAGGAGGACAAATATTTTTATAATTCTCCTGTCATTTCAGGTCAACAACAGGACGTACAGTCCATCCGTTCTCTTTAAAGTAAACAGAATTGTCTGTACTGTTATTTGCAGAATTTCCTCCCAACATAGGATTATTGTTAGTAAGCTGCTGCACAATAGGAAGGAATTCATGTCCCTGGATATATGTATCGAAAGAACTCTTAAGTTCAGGATCGTTAGCTATATCACTATATTTGACAACATCTTTCACACCTTTTGTAGAACGACGGAATGTTCCATGCTCTTTAAGCTGCTGCAAACGTCCGTTATCGTAGAAGAATCCCCAGCGTATCAAATCAAATCCACGGCCGAACTCACATCCAAATTCTTTTGGTCGTTCTACATTGGCTATTTGTTCAAACAACTTATCGGCTGTGTTAAAATCAGAGAGTTTCAGGTCAGGCAAGTCAGCACGGTTTCTAACCTCATTAATCCAGTCAATAGCCTGTTGTGTAGGACCGTTGACTTCATTCTCGCATTCGGCAGCACGCAACAACACATCAGAATAACGCATCATACGCAGATTTATACCATCACGCAGACCTGTAACAACAGTGTTATAAAGTCCGGTACGGAAATTGGTATATTTTGCTATAGGCAGACCACCATAATTATTGTTTGTCACAACATCCTCTGTAGCCGACATTTCATGAGTATATGCCACATTTCCATACTCAAATCCTTCCCAGTCGGTTTCATAAGTTCCGATAGTCCAATAAAGTCGTGGATCCAACTTACCGTCGACAGTACGCTCTGCTTTAAACAAATGATACAGCCAAGGAGAAGCCGAAATATCTGCCCATCCTCCATATACACCAGGAGCGAAATTACTTTCTATAGCCGAACCCTGAGTAGCATTAGGACTTGTATTAACAGGAGTCCATTCATCGTCTGTACCCTGTGAACCATAATCCAGATACTGTACTTCAAAAAGACTTTCATCATTATTCTCGTATTCCGATCCCTGACGGAAATTGTCGCCATAATTATCCATCAGTCTGTAAGTGCCGTATTTCTTTCCTATTATATCCTTAAGAACTGTAAGAGCTTCACTGAACTTATGACGCACCATTAAAGTACGCGCATAATAACCGGCAGCAGAACCACAAGTAGCGCGTCCTCCGGCCCATTCACCTCCTTCGTCACGTGAAGGCAACAATTCCATAGCTTCCTTAAAGTCTTTCTCTACCTGGTCAAGCACCTCATCGTATGTACTGTTAGCACCATAAAGCCCATCCATAGAAGAATAGCTCGAATAATCTGTAATAAGCGGAGGATTCTGATAATAACCCACAAGATTATAATATGAAAGGGCACGCAAGAAAAGCATCTGACCCTTGATACGCCTCATACTCTCAGAAAGCTGGCTGTTATCTTCGCCACAACGAGAAAGAGCAAAGTTGCACACATTAATAGTATAATACCATTCACGCCAAGGCCACCATGTAATATCAGAAGTTACTTCTGCATTTAAATCATCAAAAGGCAAGTACCATACCTGTGAAGAGTTCCATGCCTCATCACCACGGCATACATCTATAGTATAACCCACACGGGCATAAGAACCTTCCATACGAATATGGTTATAAGCTGCAATAACACTTTCCTCCAAATCATCAGCATTAAAACCGAAAGTACTTGAAGTCTGCTGGTTAGGATTCACAAGGTCAAGCCTGTCGATACAGGAAGATGCCAATGTACCGAATCCCAGAAGAAGAGCAAATGAATATTTATTTAGTTTCATACAATATGTTTTTTAGTATTTAGATACAAAATAGCTGTTAGAATGTAAAATGAACTCCACACATAAATGTACGTGCAGTAGGGAATGAGCAGAAGTTATATCCCGGTGTAAATGTTCCACCTGCATAGTCTACATTATATCCCTTATATCCGGTGAATGTATGCAGGTTCTGTGCAGATACATAGAAACGTACATCGGAAATATATTTTCCAAACCATTTATCAGGGAAATTATATCCCAACTCAACATTTGCAATCTTCCAATATGCAGCATTCTGAATCTTACGGGAACTGAAGAGATCGTTCCATGCCAGGCTTGCGCTGTTTGTAACGTATGTACGAGGAACATCGGAAATATAAGTTAATCCATCTTCGCTGAAACGGTTGGCATCAAGCATTGCAACATCCTTATTACTCCAGCTATAGCAGGAATTAAGAGAGTTGTAAATATCATCACTTACATGATAATTCAATGCTCCGTAAGTAGATACACTTAAATCAAAGCCCTTATATTCGAAACGGGCGCTAAGTCCGAAATTCATCTTTGGCAGACCACTTCCGAGAACAACCTGGTCGTATGAGTCTACTTTACCATCGGGAGTACCGTCAGGACCGCTTACATCCTTATACAGGCAGTCTCCTACATTTGCCCCTTCCTGTACGGCATGATTATCAAGGTCCTCCTGTGTACGTGCTATACCTTCATAAACCCATCCATAGAACTGACCAATCTCTTCACCCACCTTTGTAATATAAGAACCTGAAATATAAGAATCATTTCCAAATCCCAATGAAGTTACACGGTTCTTCAATGTACTAAGGTTTGCAGATACTTCGTATTTGAAATCATGGTCCATATTACGGTATGTAGCAGAGAACTCGAATCCGGAGTTGTCCATAGACGCAGCATTCATAGTCACTGTTGTATTAGATACACCAGCCTGTTCTGGTACCGGAACAGCATAAAGCAAGTCTTTACTTGTATTCTTATACCATTCTGCAGTGAACTCAAGTCTGTTATTAAACAAGGCTAAATCCACACCGGCATTATATGTTTTCTTCTTTTCCCAAGTCAGATTATTGTCAACGAATGTTGAAACGGCAGAACCGGTAATTACAGAGTTATTGAAGTTATAAGTCATATTATTACGCATCATTACAGCCTGATACATATACTCACCTATATTTTCATTACCAAGTTCACCATAGCTGGCACGTACCTTGAACATGTTTACAATATCCCTGCTGATAGGGAAGAAGTTTTCTTTATCGAAACGCCAACCTATTGAAACAGATGGGAATGTTCCCCAGCGGATACCTTTTGAAAGACGTGAACTTGCATCACGACGAACTGTAGCCGAGAACAGATATCTGTCATCGTAGTTATAGTTTACACGGCCAATATAAGACAAGATAGCGTGTTTATATTCATAACTTTCTGAATATGTATCGGCGGCATTCTGGAGTTGGAGGAAATATGGCTCTGTGAAATTTATACCCCAGCCAGTAAGCAAATCGGTATTTTCCTCCTGATATGTCTGTCCGGCAATGATATTCAGATGATGCTTGCCCATTGTACCGTCATAAGTAAGCACATTTTCAATCAAAGCATCAGAATAGTCACGAGATCCCTTTGTGAGTCGTTCGTTGCTTTTGGCAAGATACACACGATTACTCTGTACCCATGAAGGAATCCATGTAAAATCTTTGCAGTGAGTCTTACTATAAGACAGATTTATCTTATAATTAAGTTTATGATTCTTGCTTTCGATTCCAAACATCTTCAACAAATCCACATCAGCCGAAGCTGTACCGAGCAAGCGGTCGACTCTGGTATTTCTTTGCAGAAGTTTATTAATCAACAATGGATTGGAAGCAGAGATATCACCATGTACAGTATCATAATAAACACCGAAACCATAAGCATCGTAGTTAAAGCCATTTGCTATTCCTACCTTATCATCCAATACCCAAGTCGATGGGTCGTAAGCTTTTATTGTAGGCAACATAAGCAATGTACTGCGTAAAACATTGGATACATCACCATACAAGCCCTGCACATACTCGGAAGCATTGGATAATCCCATATTATCCTGATCGGAATGTGAGTAAACAAGACTTGTCTGGAACTTAATGAACTTTGTATCCATAGAGTTGTTGACTCTGGCTGTAAAACGTTCATAATTAGGTCCCGCTCCCTCTAATGTTCCTCTTTGGTTAAAATAGTCTAACGCAACATTATAGGTATTATGAGCACTACCACCAGAAAGATTTACATTATGATTCTGACGTATACCTGTCTTGAAAACTTCATCAAACCAATCTGTATTAGTATCATCCTGAAAATGATATTTACCAGTAGTGCTATCCAGGATATAACCAGATGGGATAGGAGTATCAGAATTAATACACGCCTGACTGATATACTGACTGTACTGATCGGAGTTCATTACATTATATACTCCCTTAGGAATATAGTCGGCACCAAAGTATCCATTATAATCAACCTTCAAAGGCTGGTCTTTCTGTCCACGCTTGGTAGTTATAATAACAACACCATTGGCAGCACGGGAACCATAGATAGCCGCAGCCGAGGCATCCTTCAACACCTGAATAGTTTCAATATCATTAGAAGAGAAATCTCTGATAGATGTTCCCACAGGAACGCCATCAATAACATATAGAGGAGATGTATCACCAAAAGAACCAATTCCTCGAATACGGACTGTAGGGTCTGCTCCCGGCTGGCCGTCGGATGTAATCTGTACTCCCGGTACCTTGCCTTCGAGCATTGATGATATATTAGAATGAGATACCTGTTTCAAAGCCTCAGCGTCAACAACAGCGACAGAACCTGTAAGGTCGGATTTCTTCTGTGTACCATATCCTACTACCACTACCTGTTCAAGCATCAGGTCGTCTGTCTCCAACTGAATAGCCTCAATATATGCTCTGTTACGAACAGCTACCTCACGTTCTTTATAACCTACATAACTTATTAAAAGTACAGAGTTCCCAGGGACCTCTAACTGAAAATTACCATCCAAATCGGTTGTTGTACCATTCTGTCCATCCTTAACCCTGATTGTAGCTCCCAACAAAGGTTCACCGTGTTCATCTACCACCTGACCACTTACCTTAATTGTAGGCGATTGTGCTATAGCAGCAAAAGATGTGGCAGGATACATTACTGCGCCTCCCAATCCACACAAGCCAAGCATTGAGAAAAAGAATAATTGTTTTTTCATTTCAATATTAAATTTTAATTATCAAATAAACATATTAGATTGCTGTTTACTCTTAGAAATACATGGTCTGCAATTGTAATGTATATCCAATCATGCTTCATAGTATAAAAGCTCGAATCTTGAAATATCTTTTAAAGACTTTTCTAAAATCCTATCACAAAAGTAGACATGTATACTATTATCAAGGTGGACAAACGGACTTTATAAGTGGACAATTTCAATACACCCGTCATTTAACAGGTCAATAAATACAATAATGCAGCTAAAGCATAGCACAACAGCATATAACACAATGATTTCAAGTTATTTACAACAAGACATAAACATAAGTTCACCAACTTATTCACTTCCCCAAATATTATATTCCACATAGTATAATAATATTATTTATGCTCCATAATATAAAAAAACATATCGGGTCAGGAGTTTATAAGCAACTCCCAACCCGATACAATAAATTTATATAAATACCTGTTACTTCAAAGAAAATGAAAATATCTGCTCAATATATAAAAATCATCCCAAAAGCGCTATTTATCCCCCATCAGACTGCTTGGAGTAACATTAAAATGCTTTGTAAAGCAACGGGTAAAATATTTCGGATCGTTAAAACCTACCTCATAAGCTATCTCGGAGATATTCATATTATGAGTAACTTTATTTTTTAGCAATAGTTCACGGGCAAGATTCAACCTGTAGTTCCTCATAAACTGATTTGCCGACTGGCCTGTAAGACTCTGCATCTTCTTGTTAAGAAGAGTCTTGCTGATACCCATTGCCTCTATAAAGTCGGCTACCTCAAAGTCAGCATTCTTATAGTTCTCCTTTACAACTTTCATTGCTTTATCAAGGAACTTCTTGTCGCTCGATTCATTATCAATCTCCAGGGAATCAATATCCATTGTTATACTGAATTTCTGCTGGAAACGTTTTCTGTTCTCAAGGATATTAGAAATACGCGCCAAAAGCAGATTCTCGTCAAACGGTTTAAGAAGATAAGAATCCACTCCAGTCTTGTAACTTTCCAGACGGGATTCATCTGATGTCTTTGCCGTAAGCATAAGGAATGGTATATGAGATATAGAAAAATCACTCCGGACTCTTCTTGACAGTTCCATACCATCCATTACAGGCATCATAAGGTCACTTATGATAAAATCAACATTTACAGTTTTAAGAATCTGCAAAGCTTCTTCTCCCTGAGAAGCTTCAAGAACATTATAATATTCAACCAATATGGAACGGATATAATCACGCATATCCTTGTTGTCTTCTACTATCAATACAGTGAGCTTTCCATTCTTTGCAAGTATCAATGAATGATCATCATATTCAGCATCATCCTCATGAATATCCTGGGATGAAGTATTTCCTCTGTCGACAGGCAATGATATTCTGAAAGAAGAACCTGAAGAAGTATTGTTTTTAGCTACAATACTGCCTCCCAACAGAGTTATAAGTTTCTTACACAGATATAATCCTATACCCGTGCCACTCTGTCCGCTTACCGATTCCATTATCTGGTTCTCGGACTGATAGAACTGATTGAAAATCTTTTCTACATCCTCTTCAGGAATGCCTCTGCCTGTATCACGTACACAGATGTATAGCTTCTCATTACATTTACGAGTTCCATCTTTGTGTGTCACATCTTCGTATGTTCCATCTTTGCATGTTACATCAATTTTCTTTTCTGAATCTGCGTTACATGGTAAAATTGTGGCATAAACAGACACCACTCCATCTTTTTCGGTAAATTTAATGGCATTGCTTATAAGATTGATCATCACCTTACGCATAATATCCTCATCGAACATAAGATAAGGATTTTCCAGTCTCAAGAATACCCTAAGTTCAATTCCTTTATTCTTTGCAAAATCTTTAAACGGAGTAGTAAGCTCCATTATAAACCTTTCCATATTACCATGATGACATATAATCTTCATCTTGTTTTCTTCCACCTTGCGGAAATCAAGCAACTGGTTGACAAGTGAAAGCAGATATTTACAGTTTCTCTCCACAAGATTCAACTGCTCTATAACCTGAGGATTATAACTGAGTTTCAGCGCCCTTTCTATAGGTCCGACTATAAGTGTGAGGGGGGTCCTGAATTCATGTGTTATATTTGTAAAAAATGCAAGTTTGTCTATTGTAAGTTCTTCTACCTTACGCGACATTTCCAGAATCTTGTTCTTCTGCTCTGTTATCTTGGCATTCTGTTCTTTCAACAACTGGTTCTGGTCAGACAATTCTATGGTCTGCCTTGATAAAAGCTTCTGCTGTTCTTTGAGCTCCTTAGTTCTTTCTTCAACCTTAAAATGAAGAATTTCCTGTTGTCTTTTCATCTGGTTGAACCTCCATATAACAACTCTGTATGCCACAAATATTATAAGAAGTCCTATTGATATAACAAACCAGGCTGTCTTATAAAAATATGGAGCGACCTCTATTATCAAATCATTATCATCTGATATCCAGTTCTTTCCATCGGAAGTATATCTCAACTGGAATTTATACTTGCCAGGACGTAAATTAGTATACGTAACAGTTCTTCTGTCATCGCCCACATAAACCCATTTATCATCAAATCCTAAAAGGCGGTATGAATAAGAAGCAAGTGAAGATGGATTATAATCAAGAGCTGCAAATTCTATTGATAAAGATTTATCTCTCTCATGAAGTTCCAGAACATTGTCTTTAGGATAACAAACCTTATCGAAGACATTTATTTTGTTTATAACAAGAGGGAAATCTGATGCTTTTTCCTTCTCTATAACAGGATGAACCTCGGAAAGTCCTCCCACACTGCCTAAATAAATCTTGTCGCCGCTAAAAGAAGAAGCTACTCCGTTCCAGTAGAATAAATCGGAAGCAAGTCCATCCTTTGAAGTGTAACTGCTGAATATTTTTTCCTTAGGATTATATTTCGACAATCCATTTATTGTGGTAATCCATATATTTCCGTACCAGTCCTCAAGTATGCCTCTCACATTATTGCTGATAAGTCCGTCGGATGTGGTATACGAAGTAAAAGAATAATCATCAGTACCTTTCTTTTCCACCTGATATATTCCTCCTCCGTTACTTCCTATCCAGATATCCCCGCTTTTCGACTGAAAAATACAGGTAACCCTTTCTCTTTCATGAGATTCGGGATTCACAAAGCGGTTTACATATTTATGATACTCTAATTTCCCTTCAGAATAAGAACGCAAGTCTATCCTCAACAGTCCGAAGGCTGATGATATCCAAAGATTTCCGTCCTTAGTTATACAGCCACCAAGCGCATTGATGTTTATAGTCTCAGTCTCCTTACCTTCGAAAGGCCGGCTCACTGAATTATCAACCGGATTATAAGTATAAACATTATTGAGTGTACCTATCCATACTATATTATTCAGGCTGTCGTATACTACTGTAGATACAAACATATCGTTTATATCCAATATCTGGTGAAAACGTTTTGATGCCGATTTTCGACGGTCTATCCAGCCTATGCCACCCCCCCATGTTCCTACATATAGTCTGTCTTTGTTGTCAAGACAAAGAGAACTCACAGAGTTATGACTCAGATATGCAGGAGCATCTGTAGTGTAATGTATAAAAGAATCCTCACCGGGCAACTTGCAGTTTAATCCTCCTTCCACAACTCCTACCCATAATTTACCTTCTTCATCCTCGACTATGGCATTAACAAGATTTTTAGAAAGACTACCGACATGATTTGGCTGATGACAATAGTTGGTTACATATAAGCGCGACGGACTCATTCTGGAAAGTCCACCCGACTCTGTGCCAATCCATACTATATTACTCTCCATATCAGAGTAAAGGACATTAACAAAATTGGAATTCAGCTCATTGAACGATTTATTGTCATCATCGTGCATTATATGTTCAAAATTGTCAGTAGTAGAATTATAGATATTTATACCCATCAGGGTAGCAACAATAATAATACCGTCGGAAGTAGATGTTATATCTGTTACATAATTCTGAGAAAGGGAATGAATGTTGTTCCTGTCATACATATATATCTTCACATTATCAGTCATCATATTATATCTCAATATTCCATGACTTGTACCTATCCATACCTCATTCTGCTGATTATATATACAGAACACAGACTGTCTTTCTATTATTTTCAGAGAAGATGATACTATCTGGGCCTCTTCATGCCATTTATCGGTATTTTCTGAAACCATGCAGATATTGGAATCTTTCTGAAACCATATATAACCGTTTACCTCACACAGCGCCGCACCTCTTTCATTCGACCTTATAGAAGATACTTTTATGATTTCTGATATATCTCCATCGGCCGACAATATCACTTTATACAGAATATTACGACTACATATCCAGATATTACCTGCAGAGCTTATCATCATGCCGCTTACAGGAAAATCAAGAAAATCCTCAAAAGAACCCGGAAGAGAAATATCTTCTGTAACCACCTCGAGAGTATTAATGGATATGACATCTATACCTTGTTCACCTGCCATCCATAAACGTCCAGATTTATCTTCACATATAAAGCTAACAAAATTTGATTTCAGCTTATGTATATTACTGTTTGTATTGAAATTTACAAATTCATTTCCATCGTATCTTGCAACTCCTCCCCCCATTGTAGAAAGCCACAGATAGCCTTTGCTGTCTTTCATGACATCATCTACAAATATATGCGGAAGTCCATCCTGCATAGTTATGCTCGACAGTACATATCTGTTTATATAACTGGATACATTCTGCTGTTTGGGATTCTGCGCAAATATCGCCTTGCATAAAAACAGAAGCATAAAAAAAACAAATACTGCATAATGCTTTCTCTCAATAGTTCTATTCATAGGATTTAATTTGAAGAAGTTGTTACACAAAGTTATAACCGAAAATCAAATATCATATAACTATAAGAGATGTTTTTACCCGAATATGATATTTATCCACCAAACATATTTATTTGTCCACCATCGCAACTGTATATTATGGATATTTTTGCCAAAAATTAATTTCTAAGCGATTATGAAAAATATATTCAAAACCATTTCCATTGTTACATTAATGTCGGGCTTATTACCTCAAAGCATGAATGCACAGGAAATTCAAATGAAGAATGATACCACATTCACTGCATCAGGAAATCCGATATTAACTTATAAGTATTTGGGCGATCCGGCTGCACTGGTACACAACGGGACAGTATACATATATGCCGGACACGACGAATGTCCTCAACCGGAGCAATATTATCTTATGAAAGAATGGTGTATACTGTCTACCACAGACATGAAAACTTTCACCGAACATTCATATACTTTAAAAGCAAAAGACTTCAAATGGGCTAAGAGTGACGCATGGGCAAGTCAGGTAATAGAAAGAAACGGAAAGTTCTACTGGTATGTCACTGTAGAACACTCATCTGTTCCAGGCAAGTCTATAGGTGTAGCGGTATCCGACTCTCCTACCGGCCCTTTTAAGGATGCGAGAGGAAGCGCCCTTATTACAAACAACATGACTACTGAATATACCAGTATAAGCTGGGATGACATAGACCCTACTGTATTTATCGATGACGACGGGCAGGCTTACTTATTCTGGGGAAATACCCAGTGCTATTATGCCAGACTTAAAGATAATATGACAGAACTTGACGGACCTATAATACCCATCGACTTACCGAGATATACTGAAGCTCCATGGATACATAAACACGGAGAATGGTATTATCTGTCATTTGCCTCAGAGTTTCCCGAGAAGATATGTTATGCAATGAGCAAAAGTATCAACGGTCCATGGGAATATAAAGGTATACTTAATGAAATTGCCGGTAACTCAAATACCAACCATCAGTCTATAATCGATTTTAAAGGCAAATCGTATTTTATTTACCACAATGGTGCAATAAACCCTCACGGATGTGGTTTCCGACGCTCATTGTGTATAGACAGATTGTATTATAATCCAGACGGTACTATAAAAAGAGTACAAATGACAACCGAAGGGGTAGCAAATGAGTAACAGACCTATTCATGAACGATTTTATACTGATAAATGACTGAATTTAGGTACGCATAAAACAAATATTATAAATAATTTTGCTTATGATGTGATTAATCGGTTTATGATGTAATCTATCAGTATTTACCAATTTCATTGAAAAACTTAAAAAACATATTTTACCATGAACAAACACTTAGCATTTTTAAGTGCACTCGCACTATCGGCAGGATTGAGTATCCATGCACAGGAAGTTAATAATATGGTGGTACAGGCAAATAAGATTGGAGCTGAAATACAGCCTACCATGTATGGCCATTTCTTTGAAGACATAAACTATGGTGCCGATGGAGGACTATATGCCGAACTTATCAAAAACCGCTCATTCGAATTTCCGCAGAACTTTATGGGATGGGATATTTTCGGTAATGTAACACTCCTCGATGACGGACCGTTCGAAAGAAATCCACACTATGTAAGACTTGCCAATGCGGGACATGCTCATAAACGCACAGGTATAGAGAATGAAGGTTTCTTCGGTATAGGTATAAAGGCTAACGAAACTTACCGTTTCTCTGTATGGGCAAGAGGAGAAAACCAGAAAATCAGAGTAGAACTTATAAACAATGCTTCTATGGGAGAAACTCAGGTTATTACTTCTCAGGACCTGAACATCAATTCCAAGGACTGGAAGAAGTATGAAATTACTCTGTCTCCAAAAGAAACATTTGCCAAAGCCCATCTGAGAATATTCCTTGCTTCACCGGGAAGTGTGGACCTGGAACATGTTTCTCTATTCCCTACAGATACATGGAAAGGTCGTGAAAACGGATTGAGAAAAGACTTGGCTCAGGCTCTTGCAGATACAAAACCGGGAGTATTCAGATTCCCTGGAGGATGTATAGTAGAAGGTACCGACCTGGCTACAAGATACAACTGGAAAAATTCTGTAGGACCTGTAGAGAACCGTCCTCTCAACGAAAACCGCTGGCACTATACATTCGAATACAGATTCTTCCCTGATTATTTCCAGACTTACGGTATGGGATTCTATGAACTGTTCCTTTTGTCGGAAGATATGGGTGCAGAACCTCTGCCTATCCTCAACTGTGGACTGTCTTGCCAGTATCAGAATGATAAACCGGAAGCACATGTTCAGTTGTGCGACCTCGATCCTTATATCCAGGATGCACTCGACCTTATAGAATTTGCCAATGGTGGTACCGATACCAAATGGGGTAAGCTGCGTGCAGATATGGGACATGCCGAACCGTTCAATCTTAAGTTTATAGGTATAGGTAACGAACAATGGGGACCTGAATATCCTGAACGTCTGAAACTCTTCGTTGAGGCTATACGTAAGGCTCATCCTGAAATAAAGATTATCGGTTCGTCAGGACCTCAGTCGGAAGGTAAGGATTTCGACTATCTGTGGCCTGAAATGAAAAAACTGAAAGTCGACCTCGTTGACGAACATTTCTATCGTCCTGAAGACTGGTTCATGAAATCGGGAAACAGATACGACAACTACGACCGCAAAGGTCCTAAGGTTTTTGCCGGCGAGTATGCTTGTCACGGAAGAGGAAAGAAATATAATCACTTCCATGCTTCACTTCTTGAGGCCGCATTCCTTACAGGTGTAGAACGTAATGCTGATGTTGTACACATGGCTACATATGCTCCTCTTCTTGCTCATGTAGAAGGATGGCAGTGGCGTCCGGACCTGATTTGGTTCGATAATCTGCGCTCTGTACGCTCATGCAGCTGGCATGTACAGAATCTTTATGGACATAATAAGGGAACAAACGTGGTACCTCTTACCATGAACAAAAAGCCGGTAAGCGGACAGGACGACCAGAACGGACTGTTTGCAAGTGCCGTTTGGGATGAACCGTCTCAGACTTATATAGTAAAGGTTGCCAATATTTCCGACAAAGCTCAGAAACTTAATCTCGAGTTTAAGGGACTTAAGAAATCGGCAGTTCTTACCAACGGAAAGTGTATAACTCTACATTCGGATAACATTGATGCTGAAAATACACTCGATGAACCAAACAAGATTGTTCCTGTAGAAAAAGACATCAATATAGAAGGAAATGTCCTGAATACAGAAATTGGAGCAATGACTTTTGCCGTTTACAAATTCGAGAAAGCAAAAAAATAAGATTAATAGGATTATAACATAATATCATAAGAACCTGAAAATTTTAATGTAATGAAAAATATTCTACTTTCTATAGTGCTTATGGCCGGTATTCCGGCCATGGCACAGCAAAAGGCTAATATAGAAATATATCCCGACAAGGCTGAACAAACTATCCCTAAGGAAATATACGGACAGTTTGCCGAACATCTTGGAACATGTATCTATGGTGGACTATGGGTTGGAGAGGATTCATCCATTCCTAATGTTAATGGTTATAGAACTGATGTGCTCGAAGCCTTGAAGAAACTGAAAGTTCCGGTATTAAGATGGCCTGGAGGCTGTTTTGCCGATGAATACCACTGGATGGACGGTATCGGACCGAAAGAAAACCGCCCAAGAATGGTCAACAATAACTGGGGTGGTACAGTAGAAGACAACAGCTTTGGTACTCACGAGTTTCTCAACTTGTGTGAAATGCTTGGCTGTGAACCTTATATCAGCGGTAATGTAGGTAGCGGAACTGTTGAGGAAATGGCCAAATGGGTAGAATATATGACTGCCGAACAGGGTAGTCCTATGGCTAAGCTGCGCAAAGAAAACGGACGTGAGAAACCTTGGAAGGTTAAATATTTCGGAGTAGGCAACGAAAGCTGGGGTTGTGGCGGAAGCATGAGACCTGAATATTATTCCGACCTTTACAGACGTTATTCTACATATTGCCGTAACTTCAACGGCAACAGACTTTTCAAGATTGCCAGTGGTGCAAGCGACTATGACTATAACTGGACTGAAGTTCTTATGCAGAACATAGGTCATAGAATGGATGGCGTATCATTGCATTACTATACCGTAGCAGGTTGGAGCGGAAGCAAAGGTTCGGCTACAAAATTCTCTAATGACGACTACTACTGGACTATGGGAAAATGTCTTGAAATAGAAGATGTACTGAAACGTCATATAGCTATAATGGACAAATACGACCCAAAGAAACAGATTGCGCTTATGGTAGACGAATGGGGTACATGGTGGGATGAAGAACCAGGAACTGTTCCCGGCCATCTTTATCAGCAGAATACTCTTAGAGATGCGTTTGTAGCTTCTCTTACTCTCGATGTCTTCCACAAATATACAGACCGAGTAAAGATGACAAACATTGCTCAGATAGCCAATGTGCTTCAGTCCATGATTCTTACCAAGGACGATAAGATGGTGCTTACTCCTACATATCATGTATTCGAAATGTATAATGTACATCAGGATGCCACATATCTTCCTCTAAACCTTGAATGCAGCTATAAGGTAGTAAGAGACAACAGAGAAGTACCTATGGTAAGTGCTACAGCTTCACGTAAGGACGGTGTTACACATATCTCTCTTTCTAACGTGAATCTTGAGGAAGAACAGGAAATTACAATTACACTCGACGGTGAAAATATGAAGAATGTAAGTGGCAGAATCCTTACTTCAGACAATATTGATGATTATAATACATTCGACAAGCCTGAAACTGTTTCTCCAAAAGAATTCAAGGGAGCAAAGATTTCAAACAATGTTCTTAAAGTAACATTGCCGGCAAAATCTATCGTTACTCTTGAGCTGAAATAACATGTAACGACAAAATAAAAAAATCTCTCGTCATTTTATTCAGTTTGACGAGAGATTTTCATTAAAATGCGGCCGCATTTTTTTATTTTATATAGCGATTAAATAATATCCACATTATCAAGCAATTACATCCTTAGCATCTGAACCTGTCATCTGAACTTTGAAATAAGATATTTTCGTACCGGCTCATCATAAAGCTTCAAGCAGATATATGCTAAAATTACACTGCCAAAATAAGCCAATGCAGCATAATTCCATGACTCGGCAAAAGTATAAACTTCATTCTTTATAAGCCATGAGTAGAACAGATACATAATAGGATAATGTATAGCATACAGCGGGTATGAAATATCTCCAAGGAACTTGCATACTTTCATTGATATACTGCTCTGTGTATTGCCACTGGCTCCTATACAAACCAATATAGGAAAGACAATTATTATACAGAACATTTCATACACTCCATTAAGACAGACCGAAGAACTGCTTTCAATATAAGGAATGCAGAAAAGCACCAGCAATACTACAGAACAAATCCAGAATGCTCCTCTTATCTTGTTTTTCCTTATACCGGATTTCTTGCTTCCGTCGGCAGAACTGTAAGAGCCCTCCGGTTGATTTTCAGGAGCTGCTACAGGCTTGATTCTGAAGTTGCGTGAAATAAGCATTCCCAAAGAGAACGGGAAAAGCATCCTTACAAGACCTCCAAAGAAATTTACTGTATCAAGAGTCCATCCCACTCCTATCATACCATAACCCGAAACATCTGTTACGGCAAACCATGACAGACAGATTCCAAGCACAATAACCAACAGTGTCAGTGCCTTGTCGGATAATCTGCGGATAAACAGCGCATATAAAATATTACCAATATATTCGAAGAACAATGACCACGACGGACCGTTGAGAGGAAACATCTCACCATTGCCCCTAACTTCATAGCTCGCACCCGGAACAGCAGGAATAAAAAACATTGCGCACAGAAGAGCCAACATTACCATAGATGTGGATATATGAGTTCCATCCCACTGCACACTTCCCTGCATTATAAAAGATAAAGCACCTATTAGTCCTCCCATCACAATCATAGGATGAAGTCGGATAAGTCTTCGTTTGAAAAAGCCACCCACAGAAAGAGTCTTGTTCCATCTGTCGTCGTATGCATACCCTATAACGAAACCCGAAAGAATAAAAAAGAAATCTACTGCAAGATAACCGTGATTAATTACGGTAATTGGGGTACCACCCGAAGCGAATGAATAGCCTTCGAAAATATGATAAAACACTACAAGCAGGGCCGCAACTCCACGCAAACCGTCAAGAAACTCATAATGAGGCTTGGTATCCGAAAATGCAGCCGAAGAATATGATTTTTTTACGTTATTCATGATATCTCTATAAATTATAACCAAACTTACAATAATAAAATCTATCAGGGCTAATACCTATTTTTGTTGTTTTGTTGAAGTCATCGATGATGATGCAAAGTTAAGACTAAAATTACTTATTATTTTTGTCATAGATCAAATTATCATGATACACTATATTTTTAAACTTCATGATATAGAAATGTTCAAATGTAAAATATTGTACATTAAGACATCACTGAGTTAAGATATGTTATAAAACAGAGAATAATTGGCTGAATATTTGGCGTTTACTTATAAATCCGTACCTTTGCATCGTGTTTTTCATAGTATTAGATTTAAGGTTAACAAAGGTTGGAGTACAGCGGTACTCCTTTTTTTTTGCCCATACCTCCAGTACGGCATAAACCTACAAAACAGCTATAAAAAAAGACTGCCCGAAGATCACTCCCCAGACAGCCCATAATCATCTAATTATCACACTAGATAATGATAACAGTTAATTTTAATATGAAAATAATTGTGTGTGTAAGTATTCAAGAATTTATATGTAAGTTTTATCAAACCTAAATTCCATTAAATCCAAACCTTATTATCTTCCACCGCCAAGAGCCTGATAAAGACTTATCACACTCTGAATCTCCATAAAGCGGTTTGATACCTGAGACAACTGAGCATTAAGCAAAGTCTGACGTGCTGTAAGTACCTCAAGATAATTTGTTGTTCCATAATCCATCAGCAGTGTTGTACTCTTAAGAGCCTTTTCAAGGGCATCAATCTGCTTCTGATAAAGTTCTGTTTTCTCCTTGCAAGTCTGATAAACGGTAAGAGCATCGTTTACTTCAGCACCAGCATTAAGCAAAGTCTGCTGGAAGCTTAAACTTGCCTGTTCCTGTTGTGCCTTTGCTATACGCAGATTAGCTATATTCTGCCCTCTGTTGAATAAAGGCATGGTGAGTTGTCCTATAGCTGTAGCAATGAACTTGGCCGGATTTACAATAATAGATCCTGCCGAATTTGTCCATCCGGCACTACCGCTCAATACTATACTCGGGTAGAATGCCGAACGCGCCTGGTTGGTTACATAGAATGCAGCTTCGAGAGTGCGTTCTGCCGAGCGAACATCAGGACGGTTGGAAAGCATCTGTACAGGAACTCCCACCGACAAGTCCTCAGGCATCTTCTGGTCTGCCAACTTACCTCTCTCATAGTTGCGCGGAGTTTCTGCAAGAAGAAGAGCCATACTGTTTTGTGTCTGGTTTATCTGGTCCTTCAGGTCGAGAACCGAAGTCTGAACAGAATAGTATGTAGCTTCCATCTGAGAAACACCTGCCTCATTATACTGTCCCGCATTCATCAAAGCACGTGCCGAAGCTACTGTTTCCTTCCAGGCTTCTTCTGTCTGCTGTGAAAGAGCTAACTGCTCATCAAGCATAAGAAGAGTATAATATGTATTTGCCACACTTGCTATAAGCTGTGAACGTACAGCCTGCTTGTAGTCTATACTCTGAGCGTATAAAGCCTGAGCCTGTTTCTTAGAGTTTCTCATTCTTCCGAAAATATCAAGTTCCCAACTTGCTGTTAAAGGCAACTGATATGTCTGTGAAGCTTTCTGCTTATCGAAACTGCTCACTGTACCCTGAGGTGAAAGAGCGAATGAAGGCAGAAATGCCAACTTAGATGCAAGAAGTGAAGCCTGAGCCTGTTCTATATTCAACTGAGCCGACAGATAATCTGTATTATTCTGCAAAGCCTGTTCTATGAGCGACTGAAGATGAGGATCGGTAAACACCTCTTTCCAGTCGGTATTGCCGAAGTTCACAGTATCGGATACCTGAATATTTTCACCATAAAGACTGTCGGAAACAGTTTCTGCCGGCTTATATTTGGTATAGATACCGCAACTGGTAAACAAGGCAGACGACATTGTTGCTGCCAGTGCAACCGTAACGGCTGAAAATATTGTCTTTTTCATTAATTATTCTGTTTTATAGAGGATGTGTCCGGATTTCTCAATTCCGTAAGTCTTTTTTTAGATTAAAACTACTTCCGGATTATAACAGAGACTTTATACATCATAAAAAATGATAATCAAGACACATCCTTCATTATTTATCTTCGTTATTTATATTAATCTTCCTTATTGAATGCGCTTCTTTCTTCAAGGCTGCGTTCACGTTCGAGTTTAAACTGAGGATCTTCCTCTACCTGCATAGGCTTACGGACTTTTTCCTGCAAGTACTCAAAAGTAATATAGAATACAGGAACCACGAAGAGCAAAGCAAGTGTACCGATAAGCATACCACCTACCACACCAGTACCAAGAGAACTGTTACCGTTGGCACCCGCACCTGTAGCAAACATAAGCGGAATCATACCGAATATCATGGTAAGCACAGTCATCAGGATAGGACGGAAACGTGCCTGAGCTGCAGAATATGCCGATTCTATGATACCCATTCCCTTACGGCGGCGCTCTACGGCAAACTCTGTAATCAGGATGGCTGTCTTAGAAAGCAAACCGATAAGCATGATAACACCAGTCTGCAAGTAGATGTTATTTTCGAGTCCGAACAGTTTTGCAAACAGGAAGCTACCCATCAAACCGAATGGCACTGAAAGAATAACGGCCATCGGAATAAGGAAGCTTTCATACAGACATGAAAGGATAAGATAGATAAGTACCACACAGATTACATATACAAATACTGTCTTGGCACCACCACTCTGAGCTTCCTCACGTGCTATACCACCATATTCATATCCATATCCTGTAGGAAGAGTCTGAGCTGCAACTTCCTTGATGGCATTCTGAACTTCACCGGAAGAATAACCCATCTGGGCATTTACGTTCACATTGATAGAACTGTAAAGGTTGAATCGTTTTGCTACTTCAGCTCCAAGTACGTTCTTAAGTGTAACGAACTGACCTATAGGAGCCATTTCAGAACCATTGCGGACATACATATTATTCAGAGACTGTTCGTCGAGACGATACTCAGGAGAAGCCTGAAGCATTACACGGTAAACTTTACCAAATTCATTATAGTTTGATATGTATGAACCACCACAATAGCTACCCAATACAGAAAGAACATCCGAAGGAGATATTCCAGCACGCTTACACTTGGCGGCATCAACATCTACAGCAATCTGCGGATAGTTCATAGCGTATGAAGTATAAGCCATGGCAACTTCAGGACGCTGGTTAAGAGCACCAAGGAATTTCATCACATGACCATAGAATACACTCATGTCACCACCAGTCTTATCCTGCATGTTAAGTTCAATAGAGTTACCCATACCGTATCCAGGAATCATACCTGTCTGGAAACAGAATATCTGAGCATCCTTAATCTGTGCGAACTGTGCATTCAGACGCGCCAGAACGGCTTCGGCTGTGTGTTCATCTCCCTTACGCTCGCTCCAGTTCTTAAGCTGGATGATACATGATGCGTATGAAGTACCCTGACCGGAGATAAGTCCGTAACCGGAAGTGGCACTGAAGTTCTTTACTTCTGGTGTCTCTCTCAGAATATCTTTTACCTTATCTACCACCTTAACAGTTTCAACAAGTGTACTACCTGGAGCTGTACTGATATTAACCATCAGTGTACCCTGGTCTTCCTGAGGAACAAGACCTGTTTTGGTTGTCTTCATAAAGAATACCAACAGTATTACAGAGATTATAAGAGAAGCCCAAACCATCCATCTGTGATGTATGGCAAACATTACTCCTTTCTTATACTTGCCCATCATGGCATTGAAAGAGACATTATATGCAGCTCTTACACGGCCATTGAAACTTTTCGGACTCTTCTGACCATCTGATGGCTTCATCATAACGGCACAAAGAGCCGGACAGAGAACAAGGGCACAAATCATTGACAAACCTACAGAGGTTGCCATTGTAATACCGAACTGTGTATAGAATATACCGGAAGTACCACCCATGAATGTAACAGGGATAAACACGGCCATGAACACACATGTACATGAAATTACGGCCATAGTCACATCACTCATAGCATCTTTTGTTGCCAGATATGAAGATGTATATCCCGAGTCGAATTTCTCCTGTACAGCTTCTACCACCACAATGGCATCATCTACCACAGTACCGATAGCCAATACAAGGGCAAACAGAGTAAGGATATTGATACTGAATCCGGCAGCTACAAGGCAGGCAAATGTACCCACCAGTGATACTATGATTGCGATAGAAGGGATAAGAGTACTCTTGAAGTCCTGAAGGAAGAAATAAACCACAAGGATTACAAGGATGATAGCCACCACAAGAGTTTCCACTACATTATATATAGAAGCATAAAGAAAGTCGTTTGAACTCATCATCTGAACAAACTCTACTCCCGGAGGAAGTAGCTCAGACATTTCTTCCAGACGTTTTGTAATGGCATTGTTTACTTCAGTAGCATTAGCACCAGCTACCTGGAAAGCAAGGAATGTCACACCCGGATGATCGTTTACTTCACCGTGGAAGCTATATGACAAACGTCCTAACTCAACCTTTGCAATATCCTTAAGTCGCAATACAGAACCGTCTGCGTTTGAACGTATAACAATATCATCAAACTGATTTACTGTTTTAAGACGTCCTTTATATTTCAACGCATACTGGAACACATTAGGAGAGTTTTCACCCAAAGTTCCGGCCGGAGCTTCAATATTCTGTTCGCCAAGAGCTGCTGTAACGTCGGCAGGAACAAGTCCATACTGCGCCATCAGTTCCGGATTCAGCCATATACGCATACTGTATGTATCACCAAGAAGTGTGGCATCACCTACACCCTCGATACGCTTAATTTCCGGAATAACGTTAATATCCAGATAGTTGGCAAGGAATGTTTCGTCATATCGTCCGTCGGTACTTACAAGCGAAGTAATCTGAAGGAAGCTGGTCTGTCTTTTAGAAGTAGATACACCAATCTTTGTTACTTCCGAAGGCAAAAGTCCCTGAGCTTTAGACACACGGTTCTGTACGTTTACAGCCGCCATATCAGGATCGGTTCCCTGCTTGAAGAAAACCTGAATCTGGGCAGTACCGGAGTTGGTTGCAGTAGAAGTAATATACATCATGTTTTCTACACCATTGATACTTTCTTCCAGCGGCATGATAACACTGTTCATCACAGCATCGGCACTCGCACCGGTATAGGTTGCATCGACTGTAACTGTAGGAGGTGCAATATCAGGATACTGTTCTACCGGCAACGATATAAGTGAAATAAATCCCACCAATAGGATTACAATGGAGATGGAGATAGCCATCACCGGTCGCTTAATAAATATATTTCCTTTCATTGTTATTATCTTAGAATCTTATATTATCATCACTGATTATATTTTTCTTATATATAATCTCTTGACTTCTTAATGTCTTGAAGGATTATTTTATCTGAGTTCCTTCGCGAACAAGACCGGCACCTTTGGCAACGATTTCATCACCAGCTTTAAGTCCGTCGAGTACGATATACTCACGTCCGTCGTTATATGCGGCAACCTTGATAAGAGTAGATGCAGCCTTTCCGTCTACAACTTTAAATACAGAAATCTTATCCTGCTGTTTTACAGTAGCTTCCTGTGGAACAATGATATAGTCATTGTATGTGCTTGGAATAGATACTTTACCGGATGCACCACTCAGAAGAAGACCTTTTTCATTAGGGAATACGGCACGTACACCTACAGATCCGGTTTGTGAATCAATTACTCCACTGATAGATTCAATCTTACCTTTTTCGGAATATTCAGTTCCGTCATTCAGTTCGAGAGAAATCTCCGGAAGTTTTTTCAGCGCTTCGTCAACCGAACCATATTCACGTACCATATTAAGAACCTGATTTTCTGTCATAGAGAAGTATACATACATTTCCGAATTGTCGGAAACAGTAGTAAGAGGCTGTACCATAGAAGGACTGACCAATGTTCCCACACGGTAAGGCAACATGCCAACCACACCGTTGCTCGGGCTTTTCACTTCTGTATAAGAAAGATTGTTTCTTGCATTAACCTCCTGTGCTTCGGCCTGAGCAAGCTGGGCTTTTGCTGTAAGATACTGGTTTTCGGATGTTTTAAGAGTAAACTCTGATACAACCTTATTTGCAAAAAGTTCTTTATTACTGTTATATGTAAGTTCTGCAGTAGCCAATGCAGCCTGAGCCGACTTCACATTTGCAATAGCAGTATTAAGTGCCGCTTTATAAGGCACCTGGTCTATTATGAAAAGAATCTGACCCTTTTTAACCTTTTCACCTTCCACTACACACAGTTTTTGTATTGTTCCTGAAACCTGCGGCATGATATCAATGTCCTGACGTCCTTTGATAGAAGCAGAATAATTTGTCTCTACAACTTTATCTGCCACTGCTACTTTCATCGTTTCATAGCCACCGGCTTGCATTTCTCCTTTTTGAGACTGTTCACACGATGTGAACCAGATTGCACAACTAACAACTCCCATTAGTTGCAACCATTTTTTGTTTACTGTTACCATATATTTTTATTTGTACTTTGAATTTGTGGGCAAAGTTACACTCATAAAAAGATATATGATTGTTCAATATAGGAACAACTGTGTTCATATTCGGAACTCAAAACTTTCGTTAGTAATTATTAACTTGATTAATTTAAAGCAAAATAAACTATTTTAAAACATACTTTAAACACTTTTTTACTATACGACAATATTTATTATTGTTCTTTTTTTGAACAATATCATTCGTTAACAAAAATTCAGGACAAACTTCAGACTAAATAAAGTCAATCCATTTTTTTTAACATGATATATTTGTATCTTTGTATTGTTACGGTTCTTTATCCGTAAAAAAACAGCAACAGGTTTACAGAAATAAATCATAAAGACAAAATGGATATATTTGATTTACCAGAAAACGAAATGTTTATTGCCGGAGAAAACAGAAATGACTGGTTCACTGAAAATAAAATGATTAAAGTAAATACATTCTCCATATTATTCTGTAACAAAGGTACGGCTTGTATTGAAATTGACTTCATATCGCACGATGTATCCGAGAACACTCAAATTATAATTACCATGGGGACCTGTATTCAGATAAAAAATGCAAGCGAAGATTTCAGTGCGTCATATATAATATTCAAACATGAAATATATGATGAAATAACATCACGTCTTGAACCGTCTTTCACTTATTTCCTTAAAGAATATCCATGTGTTAAACTCTCGGAAAAGAATATCCGTAAAATGAGGTATCTTGTAGGAATAATGAACGAATTCTACAACGAAAAGAACAATTGTTTCAGAGAGCAGATATTCAAGAATTATATCCAGAGTTTTTTGCTTGACATTTATGACAAGACAAGAACACTTTTCAAGATTGAAAAATCAGAAAAGGTAGGAAGACAGGAAGAACTGTTCATTAAGTTTATATATCTGGTATATAAATATTGTCCTATTGAAAGAGAAGTATCATTCTACGCAGGACATTTAAGTATTACTCCAAGATATTTATCATCTATAGTACAAAACATTGCCGGTGAAACAGCAAAAAATATAATAGACAAACATACTATTCAGGGAATAAAGGCAATGCTTAAATCTACGGGCAAAACCATGCAAGATATTTCATATGAACTGAAATTCCCCGATCAGTCGTTCTTTGCAAGATACTTCAAAAAACATACAGGCATGTCTCCACAAAAATACAGATTCTGCTAATACATGTTTTTAAACTTCAGAAATAAAATCTTAATAAATCAGTAAAACATGCTTTTTTAGTTAATCAATGTTATAAAACATAGTTTTTCAACTTAAAAGCTTGCAGATTACCAGAAAAGCCGTACCTTTGCAACGTGTTTTTCATAGTATTAGATTTTAAGGTTAACAAAGGTTGGAGTACAGCGGTACTCCTTTTTTTTTGCCCATACTTTTCAATAGCATTCCGAAGCGCAATTCTCACTGGTTTTGATGAACACTATATATTATAATTGGGTTATCAACTACATTAACTACGGAGAGGGATGACTGTTTAACATAAGCCTAAACTTATATTGAAAACTTTATATTTCGATAACTCCCAAAAACGAAAGTTTTATAGAGATTATCAAAACCACTTTATTTTATTTCCAGAAATATATTCAGAAACTATGTTTCAAATAAATACAATGGAATAAAATAGAGAATGTGCTAAAATACACTATATGTTATTTCATAAAGACAAGGATAAACCTTTTGTGATGCCTGTATGCTTCCTTGCTCATGTGGTACTATTAATTTTACTCTTGCTATATCTTCAGATGGTAATACTGGTATTGTTTTTGCTGGTTTTATATACTTTAAAGGCATTAACCATCCAGAAGGAACTGTTGAATTTTTATATATATAAGCCATCATAGACATTTCTTTGAAAGCAGCTTTATACAGACTACCATCTATCGTTAAGATATAATCGTCAGGGTAAGCCATATATTGGTCTAAACTCCATTTCGGATTTCCGAATATAGGATAATGCTTTAAATTCATATTTCCTGATAAAGTATCTCCTGCAACAAAAGTATCTTTTACGTCTGATAAAGCAATTTCTATATATCTTGATACCATAGTATATCTTCCATCACTCAATACTTTTTTGCCTTTTCCTCTACTGATAATGTTCATATAGATACCATTCTCCTTAAAAAAGACAAATTCATTTTCATTTGTTATTGTATCTTGTTTAAGGAATTGTTCTTCACTAATTATTTTATAATCATGCTTTGTAATCCACGCCTGAATAGCATCCTTCTCAATCTCTTTCTGTTCTGCATAAGTTATTCCATTGTCGCAACCTTGACAGAATAATATGCAAATTATAAATAACGGGAATAAATAAGAAAGTCTCATATATAAGATATTAATAGATTAACAAAAAAATACAGGAAAACGTCTTGAAATATCACTCCAATTTTCATTCAGACAAAGTCCAAATGGGATAATATCTCCCATATTTTGACCATCAGGCCTTTTATTTTTCAATTTGTCAAATAAAACTTTCACCTCTGGGTTATCAAAGACAACTGTAGAATCTTTTGATATACTGTAATTACATTCGTATTTTTTATTATTATAGAAAAATGCATAATAGCCCTGTTCTATATAATTTGAATCTTTAGGAAGTACAGTTCTACTGTTCTCGTCTTCTTGGAGGAAATCAAGCAATTCAGGGTATTCCTCTTCCAAATCATTTATAACAATATTTTCTTGCATACAAAAAGAATCTTCTTTTCTACAAGAAATTGTTAAAAAGGAAAATAAGCTAATAATACTTAATAGTAAAAAAGATTTTCTCATAATTTTTAATTTTAAATTCACAATATTATTCAATCCATGTTATGCATACCGATGAATTTTACTGCAAAGGTATATGTATTATGAGAAAAACAGCTTTGTATAAGCTATCTTATTACTTGTAATTCTTATATATAAAACACTGATAATCAGATAACATCATATAAAAAAACTTGTAATCAGGTAAATATCTATTGTAATGATAATTTTTTAGTAAGAAAAACAATAATATCAGCCCCTTCAGGAGCCTCTATCTTCTTTCTAACATTAGTCTTATACTTATGTACAGAGAATATACTATTCATCCAGATAGCAGCTATTTCTTCTGTTTTGAAGCCAGACAAAAGCATACAACAGAGTTGAATTTCTTTTTCATTAAGAATAGGATATTTATTTTTTAATTTAGTATAAAAGTCATCAAAAGAAAAATCTATATGTTTGTAGAATTGTTCCCAATGTGTCGTTAGTAAATCATTATTTATTATTATATCATATCTTTCCAAATCCTTTAAAAACTTTGCACTTTGCACCTGTTGTGTAGCTCTTAGTATGGCAATCTTTTTAGCAATTTCAAAGTCACGAAATATAAAGTTTTTCACTTCGTCTTTCACATTGCGAAGATTTTCCAAATTTTCAATTTGTCTCTGCATAGAAAGATATTCAAGCACTTGCTTTTTCCTCTTTTTTATATATATAATCAGCCCAATACACAATACTACCAATAATCCAAAAACAACGTATTTGTATATTATTACCTCTTTTCTAAATTGTCTTTTTTCAAGTTTATTGGTATAAGACTCTATTGCTTTATCCAATGATTTATTATTTACATGATTTACGATATCCTTATATTCATTATTCAAAACAATAAGCCACTTTAATTGCTCTTTTTCATTTTGTATATTTTGTGCTTGTTCTACACAAAATGTATAAAACTCTATTTTATCAAATGAGCTTATATTGGGGGATTCATATTTAACAGTTAAATTCTTATGTCTTTCTGCATTTTTAAAATCTTGTTTCTTATAATAACAGTAAAATAATATGGAGTGACATACAAATCTATGTCTATTAGAACTCTCTTTTGTTAATAGTTCTTCCATAATACCTATAGAAGAGTTTAGTTTTTGCATTTTATAAAGGCTAATACCTTGTAACATTTTAATCTCTTTATAAAAAGCATTATTTTTGCTAATATTTTTCTCAAGTTCAATTAATTTATCATAGCCAATCTGGATTTTATTAAGAAAAAGAAGATTTTTTATAATTATAATTTGTGTCAATAGACTTAAATCTTGTGATTCTATATCCTTTATACATTGATTTGCTAAAGTTTGATACTTTACAAACTTTCGAATATTATACTGATTTATATACATTCTACTTAAGTAAAAATACAAATGAAAAATCCAAGTTTCATCATTTATTCTATTCGCTTTTTGGATTGCATCCTCTATGATTGTAATTGCACTATTTATATCATCTTCCTTTTTATAGATTTCTGAAAGAATATACATAGCTTCAAGTTCTCTTTGGAACATATTCTCTTTATTAAAAATTTGAATACATTTAAGAATAAGTTCTCTCGAAGGCAAAGAATCCTCATCTATATAATATTGCGCCAAGCTATACAATAAGAAATCTGTAGCTTCCTTATGATTACTAATATAATTTGTGCTTATATTAGCATTTGATAAATATTTATAAGGATCATTTTCTATATAAGATATTATGTTACTAAAATATTTGTCTTCGTTATGATTTTGATTACATGATGTTATTATTAAAGAACTACATATTGAGAAAATTACTATTATTATACCTTTCATAAAACCTTTAGTATTTATCATAATAAAAGCATTAAAATTAAAGCTCAAGTTCGTTTCCATATAGAAAATAGCGGCGGAAAGCCACATTAGCGGAGTAGAATGTACCACTTAAAAATGATGATGACAATCTGTTGCAAAAATATGATTATTTTTCTTTTTTTCTTATAGAATTTCCAATATTAAGTAAACGTTTGCATAATATAGGAAATTCTATAAGAAAGATTAATGCTAAAAAAATAGTATCTATTGTAGATAATTATAATTAAAACTGGCACATTCGACTTCGATATAAATGACTTTTTTACTCCGACACAGATGGCGTTAATGACCACTCCTTCCATTCTCATTAATCAGAAATGTAAGTCAGGAAACTATCAGAAAGTACACTGAGAAACAAAGGTAGATACGCTATCATGCATTTTCATAAACACCTGTTATATTCTTAACAAATCCATAAATCCAGCCAATTTAGTTAATCAATGTTATAAAACATAGTTTTTCGACTTAAAAACTTGCGGATTACCAGAAAAGCCGTACCTTTGCAACGTGTTTTTCATAGTATTAGATTTTAAGGTTAACAAAGGTTGGAGTACAGCGGTACTCCTTTTTTTTTGCCCATAACCGAAGCTTTTACACATATACAATAATCGCATCACAATAAGAACAGTTATTATCATGGAGAAAAACAATAAAGTACTACTTGGCATGAGCGGAGGTACAGACAGTTCTGTGGCCGCCATTCTCCTTATGGACGCCGGCTATGAAGTAACCGGTGTAACATTCCGTTTCTACGAAAAAGACAACTCTACAGAATATCTCGAAGACGCACAGGAACTGTGCCGACGGTTGGGAATACGCCACATAACATACGATGCAAGAGAAAAATTCAATGAATATATCATAGATTATTTCATATCGGAATACATGGCTGGCAAAACTCCTGTTCCATGTACACTATGCAATAATTATCTCAAATGGCCATTATTAAAAGAAATAGCCGACAAAGAGGGTATCTATCATCTGGCTACCGGACATTATGTACAGAAAAGTTTCCTTGAAAATCACTGGCATATCATAAATGGAGCCGACCCCGACAAAGACCAGTCGTTTTTTTTATGGGGACTTCCTCAGGAGATACTCACTCGAATGCTTCTGCCAATGGGTGGACTCACTAAAACCAAAGTAAGAGAAATAGCAGCACAAAGAGGCTTCCTCAAAGCAGCGACAAAAAAAGACAGTCTTGGAGTATGTTTCTGCCCTATGGACTACAGAACTTTCCTTAAAGAAAAAACAAACTGTGCAGAAAAAATTAAACCCGGCTTTTTTTATGACGAAAACAATAATATTATAGGAAAGCACAACGGCTATCCTTTCTATACCATCGGACAAAGAAGAGGCTTAGGTATATATATGAATAAAGCTCTGTTTGTAAAGGATATATATCCGGAGGAAAACAAAATTATTATAAGCGACAATATAAAATCGTTAGAAAAAAACGAAATGTGGCTGAAAGACTGGAATATAACCAATCCGGATATTCTTCTTGATAAAGATGATGTTATTGTAAAGATAAGATATAGGAAACAGGCCAACAGATGTACTGTGAGAATAACAAAAGACAATTTGCTTCATGTAGAACTTCATGAGCCACTCGCATCTATAGCTTCCGGACAAGCTGCCGCCTTTTACAGAAACAATATGGTTTTAGGTGGTGGTATAGTGATTTAGGTACAAAGCTATACAGCAGTGAGTTTTCTAACAGATAACATAAAACCATAGTGGCTGACCTAAGTATGAACATAGGTCAGCCACTATGGTTTCATGCCATGATACTCGACTGTTTTTTATAGCGCCGGGCAAGTGTTAATTTTCGTCGCAAAGCCAAATGTGTACATACATAAGCACAAACAGATCCAATCAGAAAAACTATTCCTGTAGATACCATTATATTTCCAAGTCCTACCAGAGGAGAAACAATTCCGCCAAAAGCAAATCCTAAAGCACCCAATAAAGCAGATGCCATTCCTGCATTGGCTCGCTCACTATCCATAGCCAACGTATTAGACGAAGTGAAAGTAAGACCAAGCATAAGCAATAAACATATCAGTAATATTTCGTATATCCAGAAACTGCAACCGGCACAAAGTGCAATACATAGAGCAGCAGAAGCTACTACCATACCTGTGCTACCTGTATATAAGGCCTGCTCTGGGTGAGCAAACTTCACGGATGATGTGGCCGACAGTACTATGGCTACGGCATTTACGCCAAAACATATACTGAACATCAGTGGTGAAAATCCATAATGCTCCTGCATGATAAAAGGAGCCGATGCTATATTGGCAAACAAAACTCCCTGTGCAAATCCAAACTGAAAAATATAATATAACGTGAGTTCGAAATAAGAATAAATATATTTTGCTGATAATTAGAAACATA
>artificially_reared_2__coassemble_86_pt1 | contig 65640 bp, 47 predicted proteins | sample artificially_reared_2__metabat2_high_PE_035 | metagenome-assembled genome bin artificially_reared_2 | reverse complement strand
TCAATGACGGACAACTGTCTATTTTCTAATCTTATATCGAACTCACGTTATTATACTATTTTTTCATATATGAGTGAAAATAGATTTAACTATCCAAATCAAAAACAAGTACTGTTAGATTATTCAAGAAATAAAGTTAATAATAAGCTTAATAAACTTTTTCAGAATCATTCTAAGGTAAAAAAAGTAAAAGAAATAATAAATGAGCATATCAAATTATTCTTGAATGATAAGATGAGAGAGAAAAACATAATATTTTATTAACAATTATAATTGAAAAGAAGATTCCTCAACATATAGTATTAATATTGCTATATATAACAAAAAAATAGTGTTTGTCAAATGTGAACAAAGATTATGATATATATGTTATAGATTTGATGGTAGATTGATATTTTTTTAGAATTTAAATTGACAATTTTACAACTATTTATTTTTTAAACAAGTGAAGATTTTATGAAACGTGGTTTAGTTCAGACTAAAGCGGGAGAGAATTTTCTGATCCCTTTTATCCTTATTACAAGTTTATTTTTCCTATGGGGATTTGCACACAGTATACTTGATGTGCTTAACAAGCATTTTCAGGATACTATGGAAATTACCAAAACCCGGTCGGCTCTTATTCAGGCTGTGGTGTATGGAGGGTATTTCCTGATGGCTCTGCCTGCGGGAAGTATTATCAGAAAGTACGGATACAAAACCGGAGTGATTACAGGACTGGTGCTGTACGCCATAGGAGCACTTATGTTTATTCCGGGAGGAAGAATGAACAGCTTTGAGTTTTTCCTGCTTTCGCTATTTATCATAGGGTGCGGACTGACTTGCCTTGAAACTGCCGCTAATCCGTATGTTACGGTTTTGGGTGATCCTGAGAGCAGCGAAAGGCGTATCAACCTGGCTCAGTCTTTTAATGGTATAGGATGGATAGCTGGTCCTCTGGCTGGAGGGTATTTCCTCTTTGCATGCAATGGTGACATTACTACACCGTATACCGTAATAGGTGTTGTGGTATTGATTGTGGCCATGATTTTCATCAAGGTAAAATTGCCAGAGATAGGCATGAAAGAGGGTGATACCGAAGTAAGCAGCAGTTGCAAGGCTTTCGATAATGTTACGATATGGAAGAAGAGGACATTTACTGTGGGACTTGTATCGTTGTTTCTGTACGTGGCCGCTCAGACCGGTATCAACAGTTTCTTTATAAACTACGCAACCGAGAATGTGGGAATTGACGCGCATCAGGCTTCTTTATGGCTGTCGTTCGGTGGTATGGGTATGTTTGTGGCCGGAAGAATGGGCGGAAGCTACATAATGAAATTCATGAGAAGTGAGACTCTACTCGGAGTTTGTGCGGCTGGGGCAACTCTCATGATGCTGTGTGTGATTATGCTCGACGGCAATATCGCGCTTCTCAGCTTTATTTTTTGCTTTTTGTTTGAATCTATTATGTTTCCTACTATATTTGCTTTGGCTATAAAAGAAGCAGGCAGGGAAACCAATAAGGCTTCGTCGTATCTTATAATGTCGATAGTGGGCGGTGCTATTGCTCCTCTTGCAATGGGTGCAATAGCCGACAATGTATCGATGGCTGCCGGATTTGTGGTTCCAATGCTATGCTTCATAGCTATAGGTGTGTATGCTTCTGTTTACAAGAAACTAAGATTTAAGGGAGCAAGGGATTAATGTATCTCATGCAAAAAATGTGAATATCAAAACAATTATTACAGGACCTGAAATTAAAGGTTTCATCTTTATTAAAACATAAATCTTTATTTATCAAAATTGTCGTAAAAAGTTTTGATTAAAGAAAGAAATAGACTATTTTCGCTTGATGATGTATTTATATTATGTATAGCTAAATATTATAAAGATTTATATTATAATTCTGTAAGTCGACAGATTACTTATCATCTTTTATACATCGGCACCAACTCAAGAATTTCTAATTTCATGATAATTAAATCATTCTAAATATTATGTGTACAAGAGAGTTTTTATATAGGCCAGGCGAAAATAGAACAATAACATTAGAAAGTAGACCAAGAGGTGGAAAACTTAACTTTAAAGAAATAAGTTATGTAACAGATTGCATACGTGAAATTGCTAACAGAAAGGATCTACCTATGGTTAATGTAATAGAAATTTTACGCAGAAACGATGCTTTTAAACTGCTTTACAAAGAGGCTCATAAAGTTGAAAGAAAGCCTGCTAAAGTGATTGCATGTGAGCTTGTATCATTAATTTAAAAGTACATAAATATATCTATAAATATAACTATTCTATTCTTGTATTCATGACAGAATTTAAATTTTTGATACTATACGTGGTTTTATAGTTAATGATAACTTTGACTCAAGTAATGTGATTTATAAATAAAATGAATAAAAAATGAGAAAAGTAGCTTTAATTACAGGTATCACAGGCCAGGATGGCTCATATCTGGCAGAATTTCTTATCGAGAAAGGTTATGAAGTGCATGGTATTATGCGCCGTTCGTCTTCTTTTAACACCGGACGTATAGAGCATCTGTATCTTGATGAATGGGTGCGCGACATGAAACAGAAGCGTCTGGTGAATCTGCACTGGGGGGATATGACTGACTCCAGTTCGCTTATCAGAATCATCAGTGACATTCATCCTACTGAAATTTATAATCTTGCCGCTCAGAGCCACGTAAAGGTGAGTTTCGATGTGCCTGAATATACTGCCGAAGCTGATGCGGTGGGTACACTGCGACTGCTTGAGGCTGTACGTATTTGCGGACTGGAAAAGACTTGCCGCATTTATCAGGCTTCGACTTCGGAACTGTTCGGTAAGGTGCAGGAGGTGCCTCAGAAGGAGACTACCCCATTCTACCCACGCTCTCCGTATGGAGTGGCAAAGCAGTATGGTTTCTGGATTACCAAGAATTACAGGGAAAGCTATGGAATGTTTGCCGTAAACGGTATCCTCTTCAACCACGAGAGTGAACGCCGTGGAGAGAACTTCGTGACAAGGAAGATTACTCTTGCCGCTGCCCGTATCGCACAGGGATATCAGGACAAGTTGTATCTTGGTAACCTGGATTCTCTGCGCGACTGGGGATATGCTAAGGATTATGTGGAATGTATGTGGCTTATACTGCAGCATGACACTCCTGAGGACTTTGTGATTGCTACCGGAGAAATGCATACTGTAAGGGAGTTTGCGACTCTTACATTCAAGTATCTGGGCATTGAACTGAAGTGGGAAGGTGCAGGAGTGAACGAACGTGGTGTGGATGCAGCTACCGGAAGGGTGCTGGTGGAAGTGGACCCTAAGTATTTCCGTCCGTGTGAGGTGGATCAGCTGCTGGGTGACCCTACTAAGGCGAAGACTCTGCTGGGATGGAATCCTACCAAGACTCCTTTCGAGGAACTGGTGAGAATCATGGTGGAACATGATATGAAGTTTGTAAAGAAACTGCACCTGAAAGCTAAAATGGATGAAGAGATCTGATTAGTAAAGGAATTGTTACCGGATATTCAGAGTTTTTTTATGTTAAGCAAGGATTCTAAGATATATGTGGCCGGACACCGCGGACTGGTGGGTTCGGCTATATGGAATAACCTTATGCAAAGGGGTTATACCAACCTTGTGGGAAGATCGCACAAGGAGCTTGATTTGCTCGACGGGGTGGCTGTGAAGAATTTCTTCGACAGTGAAAAGCCGGATGCCGTTATTCTGGCGGCCGCTTTTGTGGGGGGAATCATGGCCAACTCTATATACAGGGCTGATTTTATTTATAATAATCTGCAGATTCAGCAGAATGTGATTGGTGAGAGTTTCAGACATGGAGTAAAGAAATTGCTCTTCCTGGGAAGTACCTGTATTTATCCGAGGGAAGCCGAACAGCCTATGAAGGAGGATGTGTTGCTTACTTCGCCTCTGGAATATACCAACGAACCGTATGCCATTGCCAAAATTGCGGGACTGAAGATGTGCGAGAGTTTCAACCTGCAGTATGGTACTAACTATATTGCAGTGATGCCGACAAATCTGTATGGACCTAATGATAATTTCGATCTTGAAAGGAGTCATGTACTGCCGGCTATGATTAGAAAGATTCATCTGGCGAAATGTCTTATGGAAGGTGATATGGAGGCAGTGAGAAATGATTTGAATGCCCGCCCGGTGGAAGATGTGGACGGCTCGGCTCCGGAATCTGACATTAAAGGTATACTGGAAAAATATGGGATAGGCTGCAATAGTCTGCTGCTGTGGGGCACAGGAAAGCCCATGCGTGAGTTCCTGTGGAGTGAGGAAATGGCCGACGCAAGTGTGCATGTGCTGCTGAATGTGGACTTTAAGGATACATACAGGCCTGGCGACAAGGATATAAGAAACTGTCATATCAATGTGGGTACAGGAAAAGAAATAAGTATTCTTGATGTGGCTATGCTTATAAAGAAGGAAATAGGTTATGAAGGAGAGATATGTTGGGATGCCTCAAAACCCGATGGAACTATGCGCAAACTGACTGATGTAACGAAACTGCATGAACTGGGCTGGCACCATAAGGTGGAAATAGATGAGGGCGTGCACAGAATGTATGAGTGGTACAGAAACTTCTTGATATAATATTTTATTAGTTCACGGAATAGAGATATATTCCAGTTATTCCCTTACTCTTGGTTTAAAGGAACCACGAGTAAGGGATTTTTTATACATTAAGCTGACGGATTAAAACAATCACTTGTTTTGAGAATTATATTATATAACAAAATGTACATAAAATACCTGGATATATATGAATTTAATGATTTAAATCAATAAATAAGTCTTATCGTAAAGTTAAATAAACAATTTATATGAGTTTTACGTTTTTTATTTCGTATTGTTTATTTTAAAACTTATCATGTCTTTTACATAGAAATGATTTTCAGTGGCAGGAATTTTATGAATAGTATTTTAAGCTTTGTAAGGAATTATAATGCAGGTCATTCTCACAGGGTTATTTCTGTGCTATTATGGCTGTGTTTCGGCACGTCAAATGCTGAAGCTCAGTATAGCATGGGTACTTCGGGTATGCTGAATACGCCTTCGGCCGTAATGAATGAAACGGGTACTTTTATGATTGGAGGAAATTATCTGCCTGAAGACATGGTTCCGTTCGGATATAATACCGGAAATTATTTTGCCGGTATCACTCTTTTTTCTTTCCTCGAACTTAATTACGGGGGCACTCTGCTGAAAACTACATATATGACAGATAAGCCTAAGTTCAACCAGCAGGACAGGTCGATGTCGGTAAAACTCAGGGTACTGAAGGAGGGACGCTTCTTCCCTGCTCTGGCTGTAGGTACGCACGACCCTTTTGCCGACCTGGGCAACAATTACTACCAGGGTTATTATGGTGTTCTGACCAAAAGTTTTGGACTGGGCGGATGTCTGCTTGAGGTGAGTGCCGGGTATATGGGTTATACGGGTGAAAAGAATAAGCTGAATGATGGTGTGTTTGGAGGTGTGACCTTCAGACCTGCTTTCTACAGGGATTTGTCTTTTATAGCTGAATATGATACGAAAGCCGTGAATATGGGTGTGGCCGCAAGACTGTGGAAACATTTGTCTGTTCATGCATATATTTCTGATTTTAAATGTTTTTCGGGAGGATTGAGGTATGAATACAGACTTATTCACTAAATTTCTTAGCACTAAATTTCTTAGAGCGACTTTGCCGCTTGCCATGGTATTTGCCGGCGGTATAAGCAGTGTGAAGGCTCAGGTTAATGTGGCTCTCCAGAAACTGGGGATGGAAAATATAAGATATGTTACTACTTCTTCGGGGGGCAGTATCACGGCTTTTGAGGACAGGACTTTCAGAAGCTCGTATTATGGCGTTGGAAAAGCTTTGGAAGCTGCCGTGAATGCTCAGAAGGAAGGTGATATAGTGATGGTGGTAACCGACAGAAACGGTTTGGTGCAACTCAGAATGGGTATACCGGACGAACTGGTAAGAGGTTATCATAACGGGAGTGTTTCGATGAGGGATATTCTGTGCAGTATGGAAATGAGCACAAACGCCGACCGGGAAATGGAAATGCTGGAAGGCTGCAGAAACGAGGCGTCGGGCAGATGGAAGCCTGATCTGGTGGTCTACCCTTCTGTTTATCTCGAAAATTCAAGTCTCGACAAACTGTTCAGATATGCCGTGGCTATTTCGCCTGCCATTGAAATGCCGCTGTGGAAGGGTGCGGAACTTACAGCACAGGTTATTTTCCCGATTGCGACCAACCAGAAGGGTGAGCTTAAGACTATCAGACCGGGGTATATCACTATGAGGCAGGGATTCGACCTGAAAAGGAACTGGAAAGTTTGGGGCACTGCCGGCCTGTTCAACAATAACAGAATGGGAGGATGCCTTGAAGCAATGTACAGAAGCAGAAACGGAAGATGGGAGGCCGGTGGTAAGCTGGGGGCTACGGTATGGTCGATGTTCGACAATAACGGCTGGGCTATAACTACCAAGCCTAAAATTGATGCCGAACTGTATGGAAGGGTGTATCTGCCATGGTGGAATACTGAAATTACCGGATCGGTGAACAGATTTGTATATGGCGACTATGGTATGAAGGGAGAACTTGTGAGACACTTCGGAGAATATACCGTGGGGGTTTTCGCTATGCTTGCCGACAAGGATTTCAACGGCGGATTCAGTTTCGCTATACCTCTTCCGGGAAAGAAATATAGCAGATGGAACGGGGTGAGAATAAAACCGGCCGATTACTTCAGCTACAGATATAATATGGTGGCATGGGGAGAATATGTAGACAACAAAAGAGGAAGATACTACAATTCGGATATAGGCAGCAACAGAAGCAAAGGTTTCTACCAACCGGAATATATAAGGTATTTTCTGCTGAAAGATTTATAAGGATAATTTCAGATTCTAAGTTATACACAAATAAACTTTAAACGGATTTAAATTAATCTATTAATCAATTTTTAATTTTATTTAAATGAAAATGAACAAATTCATGACAATGGCTCTTGTCCTTTCTATGACAGGAGGAGTTATTTCTTCATGTTCGAAGAATGGTAACGAAAAGACACCAGAAGTTGTAAATGACCCTATGAAGGACATCGTTGAATACTATATCAACGGTAGAATAACCGACAATAGTGGTGCTGCTGTATCTGGTGCAACAATAAAAATAGATGGAGAAACTCTTACAACTGATGCCAACGGTCTGTTTAAGGCTACTGTTACAGAAAAGGGTGAATACACAGTAAACGTATCGAAAGACGGCTACCTTAATGCTGAAGGAGTGGCAGTAATTGCAAACAACGCAGCAAACAGAAACGTAGTGGCTGTTTCTTATACTCTGTCTAAGAAATCGGAAAACGTAAACGTAACAAAAGAAGAGAATGCCGGAAAAGTGGTGGTTGTTACACCAAGCGACAAGAAAGGTAACTTGAGCGAAGTTAAGAACGGTTCAGCTATAGAATTGCCTTCAGATAAGGTTCAGGATGGCGGAATTAACATTTCTATGTCTGAATATGTTCAGGAACAGGATGCAGCCGGTTCGAAAGACGGTAATGCAGCTGTAATGAATGTATATGTTACTACAGATAAAGATTTAAATGCTGATAAAGTTTTCATAGCTCTTGCTAATCCAACAGAAAATGGAGCTTCATTCAGAAGTATGTATCTTTACAGAAGTTCAAAGACACGTGCTGCCGAATCTTCTTATACTCTTGTAGGCGAAACAGCGTATGACAGAGAATCAAATTCATATATATATGAGCTAAGAAATAGCAATGTAGCCGGTGACTACTCTTTCAGGGTACCTTTCACTACCACTGTAAGTTCTGTTCAGACTGAAGAAGTGACTTCTGGTAAATACGACAACAGCGGAAACATGAATGCCGTGAAGGATTTCAAGATTGCATATAAAGCAAAAATCGGTTCTGAAGTTACTTCAGGATTCGACGCTAACCTGAATGCTAACCTTGTTTCTCTTATGAACAACGCTGTTTCTTCTCAGGCTGGTACCAACGGAGTATCTACTGTAGACTACGAAGCTACTGCAAACATCAGCGGTAACAATATTATGTACTACAAGGTAGAGAATACATACGTTACAACTACTTATACATTTGACCTCACAAGCGGTAAGGCTTCGACTACTATAAAGACTTACACAGGAACTAAGGTTACTTACACTCAGGAAAGTGCCGACAAGCATTCGGGTGGTACAAGCGGAAGCGACAAATAAAACCTGAAGGTAAGTCATAAAAAATAAAAGATAGAACAAAATCATCTCTATATACATGATATAAAAGTGTTATAGAGATGATTTTATTTTAATTAGTTATCATTTATCTGATATTTTGTTATGAAAAAAGCAGAAAAGATTAGTTTTTTTTGCTTTTTCAAATTTAATAATGTACTTTTGTAAATATTATTTTTGAATTGGTGTTTTAACCTTTTATTATAATAATGAAAGATATGTGGATTTTTAACTTAGAAGAAAGTATACACGCAATAATGTTAAAAAGAAAAAGTTTCTTCACTTCTGATAAACAATTTCATGATTTTTTTGTTATATAATAAAAGACTAACACAAAACGTATTTATAAAAGATTGATAAATTATAACGAAAAATTAAGTATAACATTAAAAAATGACGATTATGAAAAAAACTGGACTCGCAGTATTAGCTTTGGCTGCATCTTTCGGAATTGCAAATGCACAGCATGCTTACGAAGGTAACAAAATTGGAGATAACTGGTATGCTGGTGTACAGGTAGGTGGTGTTACTCCTGCAAACGGAGGAGGAATGCATGGCGCTTTTGGTATTGAAATAGGTAAGCAGCTTACTCCAGTAGTAGGTGTTTCTTTCCAGGGACTTACTGCTGCCAACACTACTTGGAGTGCTTCAGCTCTTGATTACCTTAGTCTTGGTTTGAACGGTAAACTTAACCTTAATAACCTTTTTGCAGGTTATAACGGTAAGCCTCGCTTCTTCGAAATCGAAGCTATAGCTGGTCTTAACTGGGGACACGAATTCTTCCCTTCTTCACAGAGATGGGACGACAGCTATCTTACCAGCCGCTTTGGTGCCAGCTTGAACTTCAACTTGGGTGAATCTAAGGCATGGTCTATCAATGTAAAACCTGCTATTGTTTACAAAATGGACGGATACAGAGCTCAGTGTCTTAACAAGAATAATGCATATGTTGAATTGCTTGCAGGTGTAACTTATCACTTCAAATGCAGCAACGGTAAACATTACCGCACTATCCAGAAAGCTTACGACCAGGCAGAAGTGGATGCTCTTAACCAGTCTATCAATGACTTGAGAAAAGAACTTTCTGACAAGAACTCTAATATCGATGCTTTGAAGGCTGAAAACGCTAGAACTAAAGCTGATCTTCAGAACTGCTTGAACGACAAGAACAAGAATAAGGAAGTAGCTTCATTCGAACCAGTTGTTTCATTCCCAATAGGCAAGTATCTTGTAGAATCAAGACAAATGGCTAACATTGAAAAGATTGCTGAATTCATGAAGAATAATCCTTCTGCTACTATCAATGTTTGCGGTTACGCTTCTCCAGAAGGTAATGCTGAATTCAACCAGAAATTGTCTGTTAAACGTGCTGAAACTGTTAAGGAAATCCTTGTTAACAAGTTCGGTATCGAAGCTGACAGAATCAATGCTGAAGGTAAGGGTGTAGGTTCTATGTTCTCTAAACCTAACATGAACCGTGTGACTATCACTACTCTTACAGGTATTTAATTTCATGAGTTGTAACGTGATTAATTTTTAATATATTAATCTGAAATTTTATATATATTAGGTGATATATTAATTTTATTATAGAATAAATATAAATATAAAGCCGCCTGCGGAGATTCCGAGGCGGCTTTAATTTTACTGATAGTGAATATTATAAACAAATAAGAAATTTACATCTCCAAACTGGAATTATTATCTTAATTTCTATCTACTACAACTTCTTTTATTTCAGAAACTTCTGGAAGATTACAATTATCAAAATTCTGATCAATAGCCTTAACAAACAGAAATTCATCAACAAGGAATAATGAACCAACCTTATACTGTGGATAAACATCTACGTACTGCATGTGCTCACTGCATTTGCTTACATCAAGCGATGTAAGATTATTATGATAAACAGACAAAGTGTTTAGGATTGGACACATAGTAACATCGAGCTCTGTCAGCTGATTCTTTTCTAAATACAAAGAGAAAAGGTTTTCCTTTTTATCACCTAAAATCAACTCAGTCAACTGGTTATTTGAAACATTCATGTACTGCAAGTTCCAAACATTACTTACATCCATTCTTTTCAGATTGTTATATGCTGCACTCATCCAACAAATTATAGAATTACCAGAAACATCCAATTCGGTTAGCTCATTATACTCACATTTAAAGAAATTCAGCATATAGCATCCGGTTATATCAAGATGGGTGAGTTTATTGTGTCCTAACTGCAGATATCCAAGTTTGGTATTATTATGTAAATCCAGTTCAGTGAGTTCATTATACTCACAATGTAAGTATCTTAAATTTTTAAAATATTCAATTCCTTTCAGTGAACTTATAGATTTAGAACTTATTTCCAATCCCTCAGTAGACAAGACTTCTGAAAATGAGACTCTGTTGTCACCATTAATATCGCAATTCTCAAGCAAACATTTCATGAAATTATTATCCGGAATTTCATTTGAAGTTAAATCATAATTCTTTTCAATTCCAGTTGCATTCGCAAGGTTTATCGATATTTGTTTTACGCTATGCACATCAGTCATATCGAAATTAACAGAACTCATGTCAACATAATATATATTCTTATCAGTTGTTACTGCTACAGTAGCTTTGGAATAGTTTAATGGAGCAACAACCAAATATATGTTATTATTCTTTCCTAACGGCTTACTTGATGGTACATTATAATTATAATCCAAGCCTACACTAATGGTTTTAAATTTAGGACGTGTTCCTAAAACTTTAAAAGATTTATCAGAAATATTATAAATATAGTCTCCACCTATTTCAGAAGACGATGAGCTTAAACTTATACTCTGGAGTTTCTCATCTCCACCAGTCGAATTATATACCTTGAATGAAAAGACAGAGGCAAGAGGACTGAATTGCAATACCGTAGCATCCTGTTGCGAACCAGACAGATCAGTTTCGGCCAACATTGGTAAATTAGAACCATTTAGTACTCCAGATCTGAATTGTTTCTGATTTACAGGGATATTGACTGGTATTTCTGTATCTTCATAATGCATGACACCTCCATTCAGTATGTCATTATATGATTCTGCTTTTACGTAAGGATAGTATACATAGACTTTTGATGCCTTATCTGATAAACTTGCACTAAAATATCCATCAACAACAGGTGTGCTTTTAACGTTAACATCATTTGCATCACTATATAATCCCAAAACATCACCTTCACTCCACTCTAAGCCTGTAAAATCCTGATTGAATCCGGTACGGCTTTGATTAGAGAATTCTGTTTTAAATTTAATTGTCTTAATAGATGAAATATTATCAGGATGTATCATTAAGTCTTCTTGAGTACATGCCGCAAGTGAAGAAACAGCAATTGCCATCCATACAAAATAACTATACTTTTTCATTTTCTTATTCTATCGTTTTTCTGTTTAATATCCTCAGAATATATTTTATTCTATTCTAACCTATTTAAAATAATATGTAGGAACATTAATGTACTTATAATGATATTTTGACTTTATATATATATCAAAATTCCAATTCATCGTCCCATCCATAATCAGTTCCGGTAGATATACCACCTTCACTTCCAGATGTAAATGAAAGTGAAAAACCTTTCTCAACAACTGTTTCACATATATCAATTTGTGGTGAAATATAGTTGTTTTGCATATACAAATCGAATTTATCGGGGTTATTTACAATACTCATATCTTTTGTATTCATACGATATTATTTAAGTTTCGTCTGCCTGGCAGAACTGCTTTTACTATTTTCTTAATTATTATATAAAACTATAGAAATAATAACAGAGCCTTGTCTGTATTTCAATATAATGAGTTACATTCTATTATATTTTGTGATTATAATTGATGACACTCACATTTATTATTCTTATCATTATTAGGGTGATCTCATAATTCTTTATTTTTATATCCACACAGATTCCCAATATGGATAAATTAAACAATCAAGCAATCAAGATTAAAGAAAATGTCAGAATCTGTACAATATTACTCTCATAATGAAATGCAAAACACAATCTTTAATTACAACAAAATTATGAAATCACATTTTAATTAACAATATAACATTTCCTACAGTCTATACTATAATGCTATATATACGACATATTATGTAAAAAAATGAAACTACAAGGTTAAATATATTTTGAGTGGAGATAATAATCTTGTATAAATAAACAAAAAAAAATTACCTTCTGTTTATTCTTATAATTTAACAATTACTGAAATTGTCATTATATTAACTTACACCACAATATACTCTATTAAACATAAGCTTACAAAAAAACGAGTAAGGATATACCTTATAAAACCGGCTTTCCTTACTCGTTTATAAACATCTGCTTTTAAAGCTAACCTAAATATGTTTTATGCTATAATTTAATTTACAGTACCACCATTTATCCTCATCCTTCTACAGTTATACAACCTAAATACTCATTATACAACTGATTTTCAATTTTATTTTACCCTCGATACTCCATATACTACAAATATACTTATGATAAGCAGAAACAGATTTACTATAAAAAACAAACTGTTGCCTGCATAGAAAACATTGAATAATGAATTCACAATAATCATAACCAGCACGAATACAGTACAAGAAACACGCATCAATGTAGTAGACCGCGGATTACCTACAATACTTGCCGCTATTGCTCCTGAAAGATATATTGCAGAAAGAAGTCCCACTAAAACTCCCTTCAATGTATCCATACCTGTGGCGCAAAAACTAAATGCTATAAGAATACCGGTAAGTAATGACAAAACTAAAAAAACATAATTTACTTTCATTTTTAACATGCTGCAAATAAATTAATATTCCATATATTTTAAATACTCCGTATATTAATCAGAAACTACTATATGCATATTCAAAATATAATAACTATCAAATATATTCTTATTCATTCCATTAATACCTATGGTCTGATATCATCTATATCTTCCGCCTTTTTCCATTCATCCATACCGGCTTTCCATATATATGTCTGCCTGGTGATTTCGCCCGATGATATTCTGTCAAGAATCTCACCAAGACTGAATGGTCCCTGTTGTTTACCGTTTATTACAGCATATATATATTTCAGTGGTCTCTGCGGGCTGACATTTTCCAGTTCATTGATATTTGTTCTGCATATATTACGCATGGCATCTGTAAACATACTCGCCATGGAAAAAGCCATTGCACTTTCCAGCATTTTATCTATAGATAAATTATTATTGTCGTCCATACTTCATTTTTAATATCCAGATTAATTATTCAATATATATATTCAGCTTTTATATAAAAGCATGTATTTATACGGGTGGAACCGGCGGTACCGGAGGCACTGGAGGAGGCACTGTCTGGAACAAAGCAACCAGTTCAGGAACCTGAGAAGCAAAATCCCAATTAGGCATACCCTGTTTCCACACGTAAGTATTAAGAGTAAACTGCCCTGATTGCGCCATAATTCTAAGCTGAGCGATAGTAAAAGGACCGCTTTGCTGTCCGTTTACAGCCAGATAATACTGTACTATAGCCTCTACTGGAGGTACCTTAGGTTGAGGCTGGTCAATAATCTCACGCACCATACCACCTAGCATATTAGCCATATTTCCACCAATAGCTCCACCCATAAGCATACCGGTCATCATTCCAGCCGGATTCATGGCATCTCCACCACCAAGACCTACATTGGCATTCATTTCCCCAAGACTCTCGGCTGCCTTCAATGCAACTTCCCCCTGAACATTAAGCTGATGCGCATTCATAAAAGCACTTTCTGTCTGCAGTTTCTGCTGTCTCTGAGTCTCCTCTCTTCTTATTTTCAATGATTCTGCCATATCTACAGCACCTATTTTCTGCATATCCATGATATTGGCTTTTCCGGCTACATACTCAGCTATCTTAAGCTCAGCCTGATTAGCACCTAATGCTGAAAGCTTGGCATAGCCGGCCGATTTTTCATCGAATCTTATTCTCTCAATATTCAAGGATTTTAGAGAGATGGCCAGATCACTTTCGAATATAGATTTCAGTTCCTTTTCAACCGAAATGCTGATATAATCAATAAAACGCTCTATTTGCAGAATTGGAACTCTACTGTCTTTGGTTGCATCAAATACAGCATTCTTTACATATCTTATAACCAATCCCTTAAGTTTCAGCTGTAAGTCTGTCATGTTCATGCTGTGAAGAGAATGTATACTTACAAACTTTCTGTAGTCATTTATTCCAAACATGAACGATCCCTTTACGGTCACCGGCAGTGCCAGATCTGCGAATCTGGTATCATACACATTAAAAGATTCTATAAAGAAATCCACTACAGTACTGGATACCGTATTGATGAAAAATACCTCAGCCTGGAACGGTGTATCCTTATTATAAAACAGTCCGATTATACTCGATAATATCGGGAAATTGTGAGTCTCGATTTTCTGTTCAAAAGGTCCTTCCTTATATTCAACCAGTGAACCGTTATGCTGATAAAACAAAACGGCAACCTCACCTTCCTTGACTCGTAAAACACTTCCATATCTTATGGCAGTCTCCCTTCGGCTCGGTCTGTCACCGGGCGACCATCTCCAGATAAGGTAATCTTCTTTGTCGCATCTTACCACATCCATTATACCGCCATTATTATTCTTTTGTCCAAAAAGTCCCATATTATTATTTTTTTCAATTATTTCAATTTACATAAAACCACTTTTGTTTCCTGAAATTACTTTTCCGTATATTTCATACCATACAAGCTTAAAGCTTAACCATATTGTCTAGCTTTTTCATATCCGATTTATATCTCATTTCTGTGCATCTATCAACAAAAGATCTGGCTTTCTCTTTATCACCTTTTTCCAGATAAGCCGACACTATTATTTTGGCACATTCAAAATCTCCCATATAACCCATTACATTAGTCAGGAAGAAATTCTCGGCTTTATCAAAGCTTCCTTCTTCAACAATAAACCTTACGAGTCTGACTACGAGGTCGGGATTGCTTTTTTCCTCTTCCGGCAAAGCAAGATACTCTGCGATTCTCTGGCTTGAAACAGATTCCTGTGATTGGGGTTTACTGTCAATAAAACTTTTAAGCGAAGCAACACTCAAAACAGAGACACAAATAAGTACACCAACAACAGCCATCCATACCATATTACAAAATCTTTCCTTCGACTTCCATTTAGCCTCAACCTCATCAATGTTTATTGTGATATCATCAATAATTCTGGTTACAGAGTCTATTTTATCGTAATCGCGCATTGCCGACCTCCTCTTGACCTCGAACTTTTCCTTCAATTCGGTAAAACTCTTTTTAAGAATATCATATTGAAGAGCATTCTTACTGCTTTTTTTAAAAACTCTAATCCACCAGATAAAAAAGACAGCGAATAATATCCAAAAAATTCCGGCCTCTGATATAATTGCCATTCCCACGGAAAGTATACTTAAAATAAGAAGGATATAAACCAACGCTTTAGACATCATTATTCCAACACCGGGAGATGGCAATTTCTTCAGGTCATATAAAATACCGTCAAGTTCATCTATTGTTTTAGACATTGGGGTTGGTTCATCGTCGGTAAACACATGGCCGCAACAGCTGCACACCTTCGAAAGGGAAAGCCTCGGTGTTTCACAAACAGGACATTTATTCTGACTATTCATAATTTTTATAGTTTACATTAATACTTAACTTTAAATATCTATTCTATAAATAATATTCTATATACTAGAACATGCAGCAATACTTGAATATATAGTAGCACTTGGATCAATAAGCATCAACCAGAATTTTAAACTCTCTTTTCGAAAAAACATTCATACCTGCTTTCATCAAATCAGTTTTCCGAAAAGCCAGTCTGAAACCTTATCTTTAAGAGCCCCAAAATCAAAATTGCTTTCGGCAGCCTTGTATGATGCCTGTATCTGCATCTTCTTCAACAACATTTCATCATCATGAGCACGCTGAATCATTTCCATCTGCTCTTCCTTTTCCTTTATTTTTGATTCGTAAGCCATTCTGTCACTTGTCTGAACAAACTGTCTTACCTGATTAATAAGCTTCCGTGCTTCGGACGCATGTTTACTGAAAGGATCTACATACAGCAAACAGTCCATAGCTTCGTTATATTTTTTAACAGCAATTTTGCTATTAGCCTCCTGTAATGCTCTAAGAGCATCCTTATCAATCATCTGTTGGTACACCGCAGTCATCATACTGCACACTTCGGGATACTGGTCTACAGATTCAGGTACAGACGACAATGTTTCAAGGGCCAAGTCATATTCTTCCCTACTTGCAAGCTGCTTTGCTTTGGCTATTATAGCAGGAGTCCTTTCCTTATAGTAGGCAGCTATCTTTTCTCTTACAGACGACATAAAAGCCTTTACTTCATCAGTACGGGGATTTATTTTCCTTATAGCACTGCTCATTGCCAGACTTTCGTTCTTCTCCACAGCTTTTACTTCGAACGACATTTCGCCGATAATGACCTGTTCTGTAACCGCAACAGCATATACCGAAATCTCAAGATTAACCTTTACCATAGAAGGAGCTGTGGGAATAATCTCTTTCTCTATAGGAACTATATTGGCAGTGAGCAGGAACTCGCCCGAAGAAGACCCCATCCCGTTGGCTGCAGTCATTTGTAACAGTCTCTGCTTTAATGTATTGCTCACACTTTTCTGAAGATTAAGTTCATCGGGAACCATAGGTGTTATGGCTATTTTCTGCCCCATTACATCAATAACAGAAAACAGAAAAGCCAAAACCGCAACAAAACAATTTCGCATCATATTTCTTCAATTATAGAATTTATTTTTAATCATATCACTTGTCGCCAATAATAAGAATAGCCTTACCCTGCCCTCTGATAATTCTTTTACACGGGATATCATATTTTCTCAGCATATTCATAAGACCACCCACATAATTACTTATTCTCATAGCTCTGAGTTTTCCGGAAAGACTTACAGTAGAATTCGGCATTCTCACTTCCTCAAAAACCATGGATGTGGCAGTGCGGCTTTTCTCATTGAATCTTCCCTCAATAGTATTTTCCTCAAACCACAGATAAATAATATCAGACAATTCGGCAATCTGTCCGTTATATTCAAACTCCGTTTCAAAATCCACAGGAGAACCATCAAATATTCTCAGTTCTATATTTACTTTTCTTCCATTGGATTTAATATCTTTAAGATATAAATTAAGTTTATTACGGAAATTATCTTTGAAATTATTTACAGCCTTTGTCAGTTTAGTAGTGATAGGACCAGAACTTTTTTTGGTATCAAAAGCATATCCTGCAATTGCATTATTGGTATAAGCATCAATCACATTCATGGTAAAACTTACAGTCAAGAGATCCATTTCCTCTTTTTTATCAAAATCCAAATCGAATATGATATCAGGCAGCGCCCTTCTGTTCAGAATATCTTGAGCTGTTTCCTGCACAGGTGCTCCGGTATTCTTACTTTCTATCAGAGACAGATAAGCCTCATCTGTTTCTATGCTTTTCATCTGGTTTTCAAGAAGTTTCATAGGATAATCCAAACTGGCCAGATAATCACTCAATGCAGCTATAAATGACCTTATCTCGCTGTTATTCTGAAAAGCCTTCTTATAATCCATAGACTTCTCCATCTTATCGCCTATCAGCACCTCATCATAATACCCATTCCTGATACACCAGATATCAGAAGGTATCACCATAATGGTAGGCTTTTCCTGTACTACCCCCTGTGACTGTGTATTCTGAGAAAGAGCATTCTGAATTACTATAAAAGACAAAAACAGCCATAATGCTCCTGATAAAATCCTATTCCTGCCAAGAGTAATAAAATCAGTAAATCCCATCTTTTTTATCGTATTAATCATTTTCATCTTATTTCATTCTACTTTCTTTGTTCTATTTAAAAGCCGCTGCCAAATTTCTCTATAATACCATCTTCTTCCAATTGAGTTCTCAGATTATCATACATCACCTGAACGATTACCCCAACCTTATACCCCTTCTTAACTTTCAAAACATTAACTCCGGTAGGCATACCGTCGGAAGTGACATTTACAAAATTCAGATACAGACCATCATCTTTAAAGAAATCATAAAAATAATCCTCATGCTCATTGTATTCATTAATACTTCTGCACAAAGACGGAGTAGATATAATATTGTCAGTACCAGGTATTCCTCGGAAAACACAAGCAAATACAGCATTCTTCTTTGCCTGTTCTACTGCATCCTGTTTTTTTCTGGCAAATCCCCATACCTTAAGCAATTTTGTACCTTCAACACCAACATCTACAAAAGACACCTCCAATCTCTGCATACTTTCAAACAAAGCATTACGTTCTTTTTTGCTCTGTGCAGAAACGTCGGCCGAAGTAAAAAGGATTGCTACAAGCAGAAATATTAAAGACCTATAACCTGTCAACTTGAAATAAGAAGATTTGGAAAACCTCAAAAAAGCCGGGAAACCACAGAGAGCACTTCCACAGAAGTGCTCCAAATCCTTTGAACAATTATACTTTATCATATAAATTCAGATAATAATCAGATTAAAATTATATAACAATTAAAATACATACCTTAGTCCTACATTAAAACCTACTCCATCCTCACGGCCCAAATCACCCAAAGCGTCATTTCTGAGTTCATACGTTTCACCCTGATGCAATAAAGCGGAATAATCTACAGAACCGAAAATCTGGAACGGATAAACCACATTGATATTAACCTTCATACCGGCTGCACCGAAGTAAGCAGAATTCTTGCTGAAAGTAGAGTCATCGTCAGAATCACCGTCAACGTTTATCATATCGATTCCCACCTTGACAAAAGGCACAAACTCTATATGTCTCACCGGATGGATTCCAACCCCATATCCAAGTCCCACATTAATAAAACTGATTCCGGAATCTCCGAATCCTTGTACATCATGATCTTTCAGTTTTCCCTTAGAAAGCAAATCAAATCCTATACCTAACATGGCATATTGGGAAATACCTTTGGTATTGATTTTTAGAAGCTTGTCGAAATCAACATAATATCCTTTCAACGATCCTACCCTGTAACTGAAATCGGCACCAAGACTCCAGTCATTACTCTGTTTAAGAATTTCCCCGTAGTCGGCAGCAGTCACACCGGAAATCTGGTAAAATTCACTTTCAGGTGTAGAATCTTTGATTTTTTTCCTTGTATCGGCCACTTTGGTAGCACGCACATAACCTTTTGCCACAGCCTTGATTTCACCATTCTCCTCCTGTTTATAATAATATATCCTATATCTGGCACCATTCTTTACACCTTCCTTCTTACCTATTTTCGCTCTGAGAGGGTGCAAATTTGTGATACCCCCAAGTACCTGCCATGAACCCACTTTTGTTTCGAGTACATGCATTGCCGATTTAAAACTTTCGGTAACAGAGTTTTCAAACCCATTATCCTTATCTGATGATGAAGAAGAATACTTTGCAGAAGTTATAAACTTCATCCCCACCTTCATGTTGTCATAAGTATATTTTTTCTCTTTCCTCAAATAATCGGGATCGTCTTTATAAGGCCATGATTTTTTTATGGTTTCATAGACCTGAGAATTATAATCCAGCTGATATACATACAGATTACTCTGCGTACTCCAGTTTACACTTCCATCATTTTCCCTGCGGCTCTCCACCTTAGGAAAGTCGAGGAATATCACATAACTGTTTTTTATCAAGTCATAACCACCGTCACCTTTAGTGAAAAGACCATCATACACAGCCCTAAGCAGCAGGCTGTCATTATCAGTAAGATCGTACATTCCCCTGTTCTTGATAATCTTCGAATTCATCATTTCACCATCATTAAGGCCAAACCAGAAATCAATTATCTGATGACCGATATCTCCAAACTTCTCATTACTGCTGATATTAGAAGGAAGAAGCTCCGTATTACGTGGTGTGTTGACTCTGATGAATTCTGTCTTAATAGAGTTATAGTCGAATTTGTTTGAGTAATCCGAAGTGTTGAAATATTTTCTCAATATATCAGAAATCTGTCTGTCGTATTTGTCACCTCTGGACACATATACCAGCGAGACACTATTCCTGTTATACTCGTCAGACATAACAGAATTTGTCTGACTTTGCGCCTCAACTTTCTGAATACCCACAGTTGAAGCGAAGAATGCACAAAAGAATGCAGCTATCAGTTTTTTCATAACTTTTATAGTTAAATATATTACAAGTTAAACAATATGTTATTAAAAAAATAATCTCATATTTATATTGGAATTATCTGATTGTCTTTACAGAATTTGCTGATTTTACCTAATCTTAATTATAAAAATCCTATTGTCAGTATTTTATTATAGCCGATAATTTTATTAAAAAACAGAGAATTCATCCCTTTAAGGCAAAATTCCCTTTTGTCAAAAATATACGCTATTCTACAGACAATCCGTAAATCATAAATAATTCTTAATCAGTTTATAAACTATTTACAAATTAACAATTATTATCTCTTTCACTATGTCACCCAAAACAGTGATTTTTATATATAAAACATAATATAAAATGCATAATTATTTATATACTAATATTATTATACGTAGAATCAGTATATTCACTATTTATCTCATGCAAGTAAACTTTTTATTTAAAAGGAAAAGTGATATAAATACAAGTATATTTTTATAATTTTATCATAAATAAGACATATTAAAAAAAGCCGAAACATCAATATAAACATGTCACGTTTCGACCTTTCAACAAGTTACTGTTTAAACATTCTACCTTAAAAAAGTGTAACAGTTTTCATCATCGTTTGCTCATAATATCCCCACTGATTCCATATCCTTATCTACAAAAGCCTCACCTAAATGGACCAAATCATGTCCACTACCTTCCGAAGCATTATATAAAGTGAAAACCACATTATCCTTAGAGTCATCTGTGTAAGTATAGTATACTCTTATTCAAAGAAGCAATATACGATTCCAAGGACCTTGAATAAGCATCTATTATCTGTTCTAAATTTAAACACAATTACATATATTTACAATATAAGTTTGTCATCACAAAAGGTAATTTTTATAAAAAAAATAAAGGCCGCAGCCTCCAACTCTTCATTAATTGAAAACTACGACCATTATCCTTCTCTAAACTTCTGAGATTCAAAAAATTAAAATACCTCCTCAGATTTCATACAAAACGAGGGCAATTTTTACATTAAGATTGCTTGTATTTAGATTAAAGATTGCTTGTGTTTTTATTTATAATCGTTTAAACCTATATTTATGATTGCTTAAGTTCATCTATAACCTTAAGAAGATACTGTCCGTACTGGTTTTTTATCATAGGCTGAGCATTTTCTCGCATTTTTTCTTCAGAAATCCAACCCTTACGGTAAGCTATACCTTCGAGGCAGGCAATTTTAAGCCCAGTTCTCTTTTCAAGAACTTCAATGTAAGTGGAAGCTTCCGACAAAGAATCATGAGTTCCGGTATCAAGCCATGCAAAACCGCGTCCCAAAGTCTGTACCTTAAGTTCACCATCTTCAAGGAAGCGCTGGTTTACAGTAGTAATCTCAAGTTCTCCACGTGCAGAAGGCTTAATGTTCTTGGCTACTTCCACTACCTTGTTTGGATAGAAATAAAGTCCCACAACCGCATAATTCGACTTCGGCTTTTCTGGTTTCTCTTCTATACTAAGACAATTTCCCTGTTTATCAAATTCCGCAACTCCATATCTTTCCGGATCATTAACCCAATATCCGAAAACTGTAGCTTTACCGTTATTCTCAGCATCATCTACAGCCTGATGAAGCATTGCACTGAATCCGGCACCATGAAAAATATTATCACCCAATACCAGACATGCCGAGTCATTGCCGATAAACTTCTCACCTATTATAAAAGCCTGTGCAAGGCCATCGGGTGAAGGCTGCTCTGCATACTCAAACTTGACTCCGAAATTACTGCCATCGCCTAAAAGACGCTTGAATCCCGGCAAGTCATATGGTGTGGAAATAATCAATATTTCACGTATGCCGGCAAGCATAAGCACTGATATAGGATAATATATCATAGGTTTGTCGAACACCGGAAGAAGTTGTTTACTCACTCCTTTTGTGATGGGATACAAACGTGTACCGCTACCACCTGCCAAAACTATTCCTTTCATAAGTAAAAATGGGGTTAAAGTTTTTTCAATAAGGAATTAAATCCAGAGTTACATCTGGAAACTATTTATTGTTATACATACTTTCATAGTATTTCTGATAATCTCCCGATGTAACATTATCCATCCAGTCCTGATTATCGAGATACCATTGCACTGTTTTTTCTATGCCCTCTTCAAACTGCAAACTCGGCTCCCATCCAAGTTCATTCTTCAACTTAGTGGAATCAATGGCATAACGCATGTCATGGCCCAAACGGTCTGTTACGTAAGTAATCAAATCGAGCGAAGCACCTTCAGGGTTACCTAACATACTGTCTACAGTCTTGATAATGACTTTAATGATATCAATATTCTTCCATTCATTAAATCCGCCAATATTATAAGTCTCAGCAACTTTGCCGTTATGGAAAATCACGTCAATAGCACGCGCATGATCTACCACATAGAGCCAGTCGCGCACATTCTCGCCTTTACCGTAAACGGGCAACGGTTTACGGTGACGGATATTGTTAATGAATAAAGGAATAAGCTTTTCAGGGAACTGGTAAGGCCCATAATTATTAGAGCAGTTTGTAACTATAGTAGGCATGCCATATGTATCATGATAAGCACGTACAAAATGGTCGCTGCTTGCCTTTGAAGCCGAATACGGACTGTGAGGATTGTATTTTGTGTCCTCATAGAAAAAATCCTTGCCGTATGCCAGATGATGTTCGGAAGAAGAAGCAGTAGTAGTAAATGGAGGCTCAATGCCTTCGGGATGAGTCATTTCAAGAGCACCGTAAACTTCATCGGTAGATATATGGTAGAAAAGCTTGCCTTCATACTTTTCAGGAAGAGATTCCCAGTAAACCTTAGCAGCCTGAAGCAGAGCCAAGGTACCCATAACATTAGTACGGGCAAAAGTAAAAGGATCTTTGATTGAACGGTCTACATGACTCTCAGCCGCAAGATGAATAATACCGTCTGCATTATATTTTCTGATAATCTCCTGAATAAAATCATAGTCACAGATATCAGCCTTTACAAATACATAGTTCGGTTTATCCTCTATATCCTTAAGATTAGCAAGATTACCGGCATAGGTAAGCTTATCAAGGTTTATAATTCTGTAATCAGGGTATTTGTTTACAAACAATCGGACCACATGGCTACCGATAAATCCGGCACCACCGGTAATTATAATATTACGTTTAAATTCATCCATATTACCACCTTTCTTTAATACATTACCACCTTTTAAATGTATAATATCACAAGAATTATCCAATATAACTTTTGTATATTAATACAAATTTTCATTATAATCAAACAGCCAATCAGCATCCTTCAATAAAGGATGATTCTTGTCTTTTTCGGAAAGAATAATTCTATCTGCCGGTATTTTCCAATCAATATTAAGATCCGGATCGTTCCATGCAATAGCTCCTTCCGACTTCGGTGCATAAAAATTATCGCATTTATATTGGAAAATCACTTCATCTGACAAAACAGAGAATCCATGTGCAAAGCCACGAGGTATAAAAAGCTGTCTATGGTTATCTTCTGTCAACTCTACAGCAACATGTTTTCCAAATGTTGGTGATCCTTTGCGAATATCAACAGCTACATCCAGAACAGCACCTTTAATTACCCTTACCAACTTACTTTGGCAGAATGGTGGTTTCTGAAAATGTAATCCTCTCAAAACGCCATAACTTGATTTACTTTCATTGTCTTGCACAAACTTAACCTGACGAACCTGAGAATTAAAATCTCTTTCTGAAAAAGATTCAAAGAAGTATCCTCTAGCATCATTAAAGATGTGTGGCTCAATAATGGCAACTTCTTCTAAACTAGTCTTTATTACTTCCATATATAATTTTTTAATTATAAGTAAGTGTTCTAAAATATTTTATATTAAGTATAAAAAATCAATATTATATCATGATATTTTGTTATTTGAATCATGAAAAATATATAAGTATTTAAATTAAGTAAGACTAAACGTTTCAAACTATAGAAAAGCTATCATAAGATGCTTTACTAATAACTATCGAATCAGATGCAAATCCATATAGTTGAAGTCATCTGAAAAATCAGTTTCAGAAATAGCTAAAATATTTGGTGTAACAATGCCACAATATACAACGGTAACTTCTTTTTCGCCATCTTACATTGCAATTAAAGGTTATGGTTCAAATATATGTTACTTAACAATAATTGTTAATACGAAAAATATAATTGTTACATTAAGTTAAAATCTTTATCTCTAATATTATATTATTTTCTGAGAAAGGATTCTAATATTTTAAAAATATATAATAATCTTCTATTTGTAATTCCTAAAAAAAGTCTTACTTTAGAAGTTTTTGTAATCCTTTTACTACTAAATATAAATTTATTTGTTTCAGGAAATAATTTGCAATAATAAGGAATTGAACTATTTTCTCCCAATTTAATCATACTATTTTTTGCTGATAATTTCCTGTCTATTAACAATCTATTGAAAAGATCAATAGTTTTAGTTTGCTTTAAAAACGTCTCCATTTCTTTAATAACCAATATTTCATTTTCTAAAGACTTCGAATTATTGTTATTCATATAAGAATTCTCATTATAATGTGTGTAATGGTAAAGATATAGATCTACTTTTTCTATATTCTTAGCAAAAAAGAAGATTTTTAAACATATCAAAAGATCTTCACTATAGTTAATACCTTCTATCCAATCAATTTTATTATCTTCAAACAGAGATTTTTTAATCATTTTATTCCATATGTTCCATTTGAATCTTTTATAATTACTAGATATTATACATTCAATATATTCAATATTTGTATTTAGCAAGTATACTTTTTGCTGTAATTCATTATCTGTATATGTATGATAAAAATCACAAATGACGACATCTGCATCATTTTCAACTGCATTTTTATATAATTCTTCTAGCATATTATATTCATAAAAGTCGTCACTGTCAAGATGCAATACATATTCCCCAGTTGCATATTTCATCCCTGTACTTCTTGCAGCAGCCAAGCCTCTATTTTCATTATGGTCTATAATCTTAAATAATATAGAGCCATTATATGCATCTATAATTTGTTTTGCTTTTAATATACTATCATCTGGTGTACAATCATTTACTATTATACACTCTACACCCTCCTGCATAGTCTGATTACAAATGCAATTTATACTTTTTTCAATGTATTTACTTACATTATAAACAGGTATAATAACTGAAACTTTCATCTTGTCAAAGATTTATATTCACATTCAGAAAACCATGTTTCTATAAAATTTCTCGTCTTACCATAACTATTGTCTATTATATGAAGCTTCTTTCCCATAAGTATGGATAGAATAGAAATATGTAACCTTGTAGAATAGATTTCATTATATTCATTGATAAAATCAATGCCGCATTTAATATAATATGGTTTAATCAATTTCTTCCATAATAAATCCATAGTGTAATTTTTGATATTAGAATGCAAAAATCTATCTATCTTTAAACATATAGACATTATTCTATATAAATTATTATTTATAAATCTAATGCTCCTGGTTTTTTCAAAAGTAGGCCAATCATGAATTTCAGCATTATTAGGAATATCCTTGTATATATCCTTATTGAGAGCTAATTCTTTATCCGTTCTTTTTGCGAACAATACTCTATCAGTTTTCTTTGGTTTGAATTTTACATCGATAAAGAATGCCATATCTGGAACAAGAATAATTTTGTTGTTTTTAAAATTCTCATTCATTATTTTAAATGATTTTTTATCTCTAGTACAGATTGTCACATTGGGATATTTATTATAGAATTCTATATCTTCAAGCATTTTGTCTTCATCCTGATAAAAAACAGTCTGCGGAAAAATTATTATTCTGTTTTTAGGATACATTTCAACTATTTTCTTCCTAAAAAGATGGTGATCTATCCATAAATCACCCCAATTACCTCCACCATGTAGAATTATTATAGTATCCTCATTTATATTTTGTGTTCTAAAGTTATAAATATCAGTTGAATACAAACATTTGTATTTCATTTGAGCTAAAAAACTTAAAGTGCCCTCCCATATTAAAAGATCACCTATATTTGAATGATAAGGTAGATTTAAATATATATAATCATTATCAATTAGAGGTAGTAACTTTCCATTTATTATAGTTCTTAGTTCTGTAATTTTTTTTGAGTAATCCATCCAAAACGTTTATTTATAAGGTTTAATATCATTTTTTTTTCATCTTTATTTAAACCAATACTGTAAATACATGGTATAGTAAACAGTAATGAAACAAATGTAATAATAATTATTTCCAATATAATATATTGATGGTCAATATATCTATATGTAATATAAGTTGGTATTACAGATATTACTATGATGATAAATCCATTTAGCACAACTTGTCTAAACCATTGATATTTATGAAAATCAGGGAATAGTAAACCAACATAATATAAACGTACCACCAATAATAATATAAATACAAAAATTCTGATTGTCATTACATGATAAGGGGGTATACCTAGAAACAATGATATCCAGCTACCAAAGAAATTTAATGAATATATAGAAGTAACTATGAATTGATATTTCTTTATATTACTTTGAGCATAAACCATCATCCATAATGGAGCGGCCAATGCCTCAATATAATTGGAAACAAGGACTAAAAGACAGAAAGCCTCAGTATATTCAGGATATTCATTACCTAACCATAGTGTTAGTACGTTCTTAACTTCAAAAAGTAATGGTACTAGAAATATTATTATTAGAAAACTAGATATTTTAGCAGCTCTTATCATTAATGTCTCCAGAAACTCATAATCCTTTGATGCATATGATTTAATAATTTGAGGATTAAAAGCCGCTTGAAAGTTTCCAACAAAGCCTTGAATTACATTTGTTACAGTACTACTTACTCCCATGGCTGCATTTACTGCTACATTGTAATACAGATTTATAAGTACACTTACCCCTTGATTTGTTCCTACAACTGCTGCTTGTCCTGCTAAGCTATATGTAGTAAAACTGAAGACATCTTTTAATAATAGTTTGTCTATTCGCAAATTTTTCAGACTAGATATAGGAAAAGATTTTAATGTATATATCCTATATATAAGCATATTTATTATCGACACGCCCAAAATCAGAAATGCGTAGATAATAAGCTTATCACCTATAATAGCTTGTACAAGGTAAATAACTAATAGTTTTAATATAACGTCTATTATAGTAAAGTAGGCATAGATATTCATCTTCTCGTAAGCAAGTATTAAAGCCCCGAAAGGTGATTGCACAATGCCTAAAATTGCAGATATAACAGATAGTTGATAGACCCAATTCGCCGCATAAAGTTTATTTGTAGGTATATTCAGCACTTCATTAACTACATATATACCTATACCTTCTGCTAAAATTAAAACTATTAAAGCTATAATACAATGTGCTATAATACATGTATTAAAAACATGACTTATACTTTCTTCTGTTCCTGTTGCAATTTCTCCTGTAACATATCTTTTAGTTGCAGAACTAAGTCCATTATTTAAAAAAGTAAAGAATACTATTATTCCCGCAACAACATTGTATATACCATAATTATCTACTCCTAATGTATTATAAACTATCCTTGCAGTAAATAATGATATTATGAGCATTATTATCATGCGTGAATACATGAATAATGTATTTTTTAAAATTTGTTTATTTTTACCTTTTGAGGACTCCATTAATATTACTTAAGTAAGCAAGTAAAATTTGCCTTAAAAGACTATCGTCAGTTTGTTAAAGGCTAGTTTCACAGTTTTTATTTGTTGATCAATTTTTATAAATTATTCATTCAGTATCATTGCTTTTAATTTGAATGTTACAGCAATAATGCCTATCCATTAAATTTGAAATTTGAGGCAAAGAAGTGTTTTATGTTCCATTTTATCTTCTCGTGGAAAAACATATTGAAATTGATTTTCATACATACCATCTTACATCAAAAACAGACTATATATATTCAGTTAAATAACTATATTTCTTAGCTTTATTCGACCTCTAAGAGAAAGTGAATAAGTTCCTCCTTAAAAAACAGTTTCATATCTAATCATATCAATTTTTATCATTCTGATGAAATCAATGATCTTAAAAATCCTTTAGCCTCTTTATTTCTACCAATAATCATTTACTCAAATCAAATAAAGATTCATATTCCTTAGCAATAACTTCCCAACGGTATCTTCTGAGTGCAATCTCATACATGTCATCCGCACACTTAGAATAATTGTCTAAAGATTTTTGCAAAATATGTTCTAATTCTTCTACACTATTATAATAAATAGCCTTATTTTCTGTTGTTTCCTTATTATATATAACACCAAAAGCAAATATTGGTTTCTTAAAAAACATAGCTTCAACCAATGAAGGATTTGTCCCGCCAGCACTATGTCCATGAATATAACAAGAGCAACAATTTCTGAGAATAAATAAAGTATCTAAATCATATATGGGGGATAACAACATTATATTATCATATTTACTATAATCAGAAAAAAGTTTTTGTCCATATATACTTTTCTGCCAATTTCCTACAAATAATAATTTTTTTCCTGAACGTTTAAAAGCTTCTAATGTAATATGTACATTATTTTCAGGTTCTATTCTGCAAACAGAAAAAGCATAATCATTTTTCTCCAAATTATATTTATTCAATGTTTCCCCTTCTTTGTACACATCCGTTTTTTGCAACACATGGTCACCACCATAGGCTATAAGCTTAGATTCTTTTCCGTATTCTGAAGTTACGTAGTCAGTTATACCCTTGTTATCTGTTATTATGACATTCGCATATTTTATTGCCATTTTTTCAGAAAACTTCAAAAATTTCTTAGCCCACTTATTCCATTTATCTCTTTTATGTTCAAGTCCGTCGATATTTATGATTAATTTCTTTTTGAAGAATAATTTATAAATTGGCAATATTATACATCCGGAAACGCCAAGAATTACAATAACATCACTATGTTTAGAAGCTTTGAATAAAGAAACTATATCATATAATATACTCTGTAACCCATTTGCTTCCAGGTTTACATATTTTAATTGAGCTCCTTTATACTGATATAGTTTTTCCTGATATGCTTTTGAACTACAATATATAGTATATTGAATATTATTTATATCATTTCTACCTATGATATTTTCAACAAGAGATTCAAATCCACCATACCTTGCAGGTACACCAACAGTACCTATTATAGAAACTTTTTTCATATAGATCTTTTAAATATACAATTTTATTTTGCTTTATTCTTTTCAAATATAGCTATAATTTCCATTATCATATTTTCTAAATCAAATTTTTCAGATTTAGCTATAGAATTTTTCTTCAAATAATTATATAATTCCTTATTTGAAAATATCTCTTGAATTTTTTTCTCAATCATATCAAGATTCTTTACATCAATTCTGTAACCATCAATACTATCATCAACAAGTTCTGCAATACCACCAACTGTTGGAACTATTACAGGTATTCCAGATGTAAAAGCCTCTAAAACTGTCATTCCAAAAGTCTCAATTATCAATTCTTTATTCGACAAATTTATAACAAGTGAAGCTTTATTATAAAATGGGATAATATTATCCTGCCTACTATAAACATTTAAATTAGTTGAAGGAAAAATCTTGTTTAACGAAAAAAAATCATTAATATTATTTTCTGTATCATTTATTACAAGTATAAATTCATATGAAGATAATCTATTTGACAGTTCTACAAACTCTATAATTCCTTTATATATTTTAAGTGAAGAAAGCATTAAAATACATTTATTATTAAATCTATCATTATCCCTAATTTCACTCAATGCTTTATAAAGTTCTGAAGAGATGGAATTGGGTATTATTTTTATTTTATTCTTAGATTTAAGAAAATTACTTTGATACTCTGATACACATATAATCTGATCTGCAAGTTTTTGCATACATATTGCTAAAAACTTATATATTTTTCCTTTAGCAAAAGCATTTTCATGATAATGGTAAATAATTTTTTTACCCATTATTTTACCTGCAATAGCAGGTCCGATAGGAAGAATTGTATTGATATAAAATATGGAATTCTTTTTAGAAATATACCTGAAAGAATAAAAAAAAGTATATATTTGTACAAACAAATAACGTATAATCTCAATGAAAACATTATTTGAAAACTTATAGGAATATCCTTTAAAATTAAATTTAGCATTTCCTTTTAAACAATCCAACGCTCCACTACTATTTGAACTTACCAGTTCTATTTCGTAACCGTTTTTTAACAATGAATCTATTATCATTGATAATACTCTAGGACTACCACTAAAATCATTAAATAAATGGAAACAAATAATTTTCATATATTAAAGCTATTAGAACCTATCCTTTTATTCTTTATAAAGAACATAATTATTCCTGTAACTATTAAAAATAAGGAACCAAAATATCATATTACCAAAAATTAAAATATAAGTAAAAAGACTTTCAGTTATAGCTGCAGACATTACACTAAAAAGATATGGCATAACTATACCTGCTTCTTTAACATTTATTCTTTTTATCATCTTTACATATAAATATAAGAAAACACAAAAGAAAAGCATTCCACCTTCAAAAAAAATATGTAGAAAACTTGAGTCAACTGTATCTTCGTTCACTTTAGGAGTACCTATAATATAATCTTTAATACTCAAGCTATTAATAAAATCACTATAAAGCTCTAATCTACCAGACATAACTAAATTCAAAACTTCATATTCTCGCACGTTTGAGGCACAATATACAATTATAGCAAACATTAATATTGGTATCAATATAAGAATTATTTTAAAAAATGAAATATACCTTCTAAATAATCTGCCAAGCATATTTGTAAGAAGTAGAACTATTATTGAAAAAAGAAATGTTCTAGATCCTGCATAAGAGTATGTATAATAACTAACTAACAATATAATTAATGGAATATATATATTCTTTTTGCCATAAAGAATGTATATATTAATCAATATAGAATAAATAAATAATGAAAATGTATTAGGGTTACCCATTCCGTAGTCCCATCTTTCTTTTGAATCAAATATTAATTGTACAAGTAGTTCAGATTTTGTAACACCAAGTAAGAGGAAAATAGATGCTAAAATAAACACAGAAATTTGAAATACTAAATTGATTTTAACAAACAATCTAATATCTATCTCTGATAATATATATATACTTGTTATAATTAAAAATAAATTTTTAAAAGCGGGATTTACAACAGCAATAACTGCAACTGCAAAAGTTGCTAATAAAAAATAGCTAAACCTTTTATAATTAATAGACAAAAGCAATGATATATAAAGTAATATATCTAAGAGAACAAATGATTCCTCTAAAATCACTAAAGATACGAACTTTGCATATAATGAAAAAATAAATAGAAATTGAAAAAGTAAATTCACATATCTAATAGAATTCTCAGATTTATTTATTTGTATAAGTCTATCCATTGCTTTATGATATTTTCAATTGAATATTGCTCTGCCTTAATTATAGCATTATTTGATATTTCACTTCTCAATTCAAACGAGTTCATTAAATCCTCAATTTTTTTTTGCATCAATTCTAAATTTCCTTGAGGAATTAAAAATCCATCTATGTCATTTTTAATTATATCACATGGCCCATAACCACAGTCGAATGCCACAACAGGCAAACCACATTCCATAGCTTCAACCAGTGCTAACCCAAAGCCTTCAAATCTGGACGGCATAATAAAAATACTAGATTCCGTATATTTTGAAACTATATTTGAAACTGAATGTTCAAGAAATACATTCTTAACATTATTCATATAAACATAGTTTTCTAAATTTCTTCTCTCATTACCGTCACCATAAATAAACAATTTCCAATCAGGATACTGTTTATAGATATTCTTCCATACCTGTAATAATAAATCAAAACCTTTTTCCTTTGAATATCTGCCTACACCTATTAATTTTTTATTTTTTAATGCAGATTTTTTATCCGATTTAAAACTAATAAAATTTGGTATAACTATTTTATTCTTTATAGAAGTCCATGCATTATAATCTTCTTTAGTTAAACAAACCAATGTGTCGAGTTTTTTTACTTTATATTTCAAAATAAAATTTCGAATATATGCTATTCCAATAATTATTGGATTTTTTGTATTACTTTTTACAAAGTTTAACCTAAAATTACGACTAAAATGGCACTCTCCAATCTTAAAACTTCCATCTTTTATATCTCCGATAAAATCAATCTCATGAGATAACAAAGTTGTTGTATAATCTGGCTTTATAGAATATAATATATTAGATAACTTCTGTTGATATAATCTAATTTTCTTCTTAAAAACAAAGATTCTCTTTATTGTATTATATCTATAGTCATCTTCAAAATTTATATCCGTATTGATTATTTCTACAGAATCATCCAGTTTAAAATATGGTTCTTTTGTCTGAGTCTCAGTTAAAACTATATATATTTTATACTTGTTTAATTTAGAAAGATAATTAACCTTGTTTATTAACATTCTTTCTGTTCCACCAGAATTCTCAAGAGAAGGTATACAATATAATAGCTTTATCATATTCTTAAATTTTCTTTATCTAGAATTAAAGATATCAATGTTACATTTATTTATTATTTTACAAGAATATTATTACTATTCTCGATATATTTTTTCTATGACAAACTCCCATTTCTTTACGAGCAAAGCCCAGTCAAAACTTCTACCAAGTTCAATTGCATTTAAACTTAACTCCATAAGCTTCTCTGGATGTGCCTTCAAATCTGCAATAACGGCATTTACCTCCTCTAATGTTTTAACAACAAACCCATTTTTACCTGTGGTAATCCATTCATTAGCTCCATAATCACTATAACATAGAGTTGGAACACCTGCACATGCTGTTTCAAGTATAACTTTTGGAAAGCCTTCACTTCTAGAAGGTAAATACATCAAGTCAATAGAAGATAAAAGTAATGATAAATGTGTATGATCAATCCGTCCATGATATACAACATTAATAAGTTTGTTTTTTTCAATATACTCAGGTATTGTACAGTTTTGAAGTTTATCACCACCTACAATATGAAAAATTATATCAGAATTTTGTTGTGCACATTTTAAAAACTCTATTGCATTTTTTCGTATTGGATCATTACCTATAAATATAATATTTTTTAATGTATCATGTTCCTTATGTGGCTTACAAAAGTCTTTAGTTTCAACCCCTAAATAAAGTATCTCTGGTGCAAAACACATTTTTTTTTCTTTATGCTCTTTTTCAGCAATATACTTTGTTATTGAGTATAAATTTGGTTCATAAAATCTAAAATGTTGAACATATTCTTTAGGATTTGATACTTTGGACAATAATATTTCATCTAAAATACCCTCCAACGTAATAAACACTTTAGTACGAAAAATTTTAGCAATAAATCGGCAAAATCTATCATAATCTCCTTTAGGAAGATACGCAACATCTGCCGCAATAATACCTAGCAAAAACCCCAACCAACCTAAAATACTCATGGGCTTGTACTGCTGTATATATATAACATCTTTTACAGGTTTAAAATCGTGCGCATTTGTTATTGGATACAGCATTGTAAAAACTTTAAATTTGTTCTTATCAAGATGTTCAGACAATGCACGACAATTAATATTCTGCGCATTTAAGACATTGACGTAGCCTCCAAGAAATATTTTTATTTTACTAGACATGACATTTATTAAGAATCTATACTACAACGTAAAGCCTCAATGGAATAAGTCAAAGAAAGCGTGAACGCACTCAAAAACATACAATTATAACTTAAGTTTTTTACTTCAAAAACACATAGTATAAAGAAAAGTACTCATTAAAACATATATTAATATCTCTAATATTTGACATTCTATAAAAAACAATCAAAGGTAAATTTAAAGTCATACAGAAATCTATATTAAAAAATATATGTTAAGTTATTAAAATCTTTATGACTAAAACACTCTTAAATTTATAGATCTCCAGCGACATAAGAGTTTTTTCTTGTAAATGAGCACAAAATAAAATGATTCGACTGGTTTAAGAATAATTCATCTAAATATGTTTATTTAACAAAGCATCTATATGTCTCTGTATTATTTCAATATTACGTTTACTTTTAGTCTCCAATGATGTTAAATATGTATAAACATAATCAGAAATAACATCATCAGAAAATGGAGCAAATTGGATTTTATCATATCCTACTGAATCTATATTATATACAGGATGCCTCAATAAAGATGCCAACAATTTTAAACGACTTGACAAATGAGAAACATTCTCATAATCTTGTGTTGTTATAAGAGTTATTGGAATATTCTTCAAAATTACATAAGAAATTGAATTACTGGCATGTTGAATTACACCTTGAGAATTAATGACTAGATTATCTGTTTGTCCATAAATTACTCTTCTTGTTCCAAATTCATTACCTTGATACTTTGCTTTAGGATGTGCAGCAATGACAACAGGTATTTTAAATTTAGATTCAATATAATCAAAATAATTTCTTAAAGATTTATGATATTTTTTTCCATCAGGAAGATTCTTACATTTGTAATAATAAATCAAATCAGGATGGAAAGGGAAATAAGTATCAATAAAAACAAAATATTTAGAATTTATAATCGGGGGCTCATTTAACGAATTTATGAACTTCTCATAATCGGGATGATTTATTTTTCCAGTTCTATCAACTAAAGCAGAAGATGATAAATAACAATCGAACCCTTTTATATTATTTATTTTTCTATAAAAAGAATACATCAAAGAATATATTTTACCTTCTATTAAAGTTGAGTATGAACTTGCATATATACGTTTTAATTTAAACAGTAACGGCTCTTTCAATGCAGAATTTGCAAACAAATCAACACGAAGTGTTTTACAGTTATATTTTGATAATGCATTATATAGTTTTCTTGTATTCCAATTATTTATACATTCAACCCAAAAAACGGTGTTATTATAATCCTGAACTTCAAATAATTTTTCAAGTTGTTTATAATTCTGAATTTTTTTCACATACTCAATTGATTCATTTGAATATTTGGTTCCAAAAACATATTCAGAGACATCCCAAACTTCAACAGAATAACCAAATTCTATGAATTCAGAAATAAAAAACAACTCCTTTCGTCTCGTAGTATATGGTTCTTGATCTATAATTACAATTTTTCCCATTTTTTTTATTTATTATTATTGAATAATATTTCCTTTGGTATAAATATCAATAATAGAATTAAAACTACGTTTTCCTACCAATAATTCTTCAACAAATTCACGAAACACACCTTCTCCACCATTCTTTAATAAAGGGAAAGAAGACATATTACGTATATAACTTGGTGCACTTGCTGGAACGCCTTTAAAGCCTACAGATTTAAGAACCTGAATATCATTTATATCATCACCTATATATGCGATATCACTTAATTCTATGTTAAGTTCATCAGCCAAACTATTTACTATCTCCAGTTTATTCTTAACTCCTTGAAATAAATAATCAACTTTGAGCTTTTCAGCACGTCGCCTTACTATTTCTGTATTTTCACCTGTAATAATACCAACTGGAATTTTATGTATGTGTGCAAGAAGAACACCTGCGCTATCATAAGTATGAAATTTTTTCAGTTCATTTCCACTTTGATCATAGTACATACCTCCATCAGTCCAAACACCATCTATATCGGTCAATATTAATTTGGGCAATTTTGTTTCCATTACTTAATATATTCAGGATAAATAATTTCATTGCATGGTATATCTTTTACTACCATTTTACCAACGATTTTATCTACATCACACCATTTATATCCATCTCCAGGACTAAGCATGTGCAAATCTTCCAGTTTAATTATGTCACCTTTCTTTAAGTCATGTTTAGAAGCTATTGATCTTTCCAACTTTACCTTTGAATCAGCAACACACTTATCTATATATAAATCTTCAGTACCCATCCACTTTTCTGCAATACGAATATCTCTTATCATTCTATTTACTCCATCAGGTCCTAAAGAACCAGCTTGATCGGTACCTTTCATTCGTCTGTCAATTGTAACATGCTTTTCTATAATTTCAGCTCCCATACCAACAGCAACAACAGGTGCAGATATACCAATAGTATGATCTGAAAAACCTATTTTATACTGACCATAATGTTTTTTCAAGTATGTTATTGTTCTCAAATTTAGATTCTCAGGGTGAGTAGGATATTGCGAAACACAATGAAGAATTGAAATATTTGAATGATATCTATTTATAACACTTAATGCATCATCAAGTTCTTTTTTACCTGCCATACCAGTTGAAATAATAATTGGTATTTTAGTTTCTGCCAAAGAGTTCAATAATGGCAGGTTTGTCAAATCACGACTTGCAACTTTCAGAAAATCTGGAGTAAATAGTTTTAAAAGAGACAAACAACCCTTCGAACATAATGTTTCAACAAAGTCTAATCCTAATGATTTTGCGTATTTATACACCTCAAAATGTTCTTCATCAGAAAGTTCAAGAAAAGCACGATGCTCACCATAGGTTCTTCCGAAAGAGTTAGGTGTATCATAAATTCTGTTCATCTGAGATGTTGTCAATTCTTCAGACAAATCTCTTTTTGTCATTTTAACAGCATTCATAGGTTTTAAATCAAAGCCAAATAATTCCTCTTTTACCGGTCTTGATACTAATTCCACTATAAGCTTTGCTATATCAACAGAACCATTATGATTCTGTCCTATTTCTCCAATAATATAAGTTTCTTTCATTATTTACTATTTTTATTTATTTCAGATTCCATTGCATTATAAAATTCAGAATGACTATCAAGATATCCAATAATATCATGTATCATAGGTGTTGATTTTAAATTGCAAATCTCTTTATAGATAGTTTGAGCATTTACAAAATCATTCTGTGTATCTATTGTCAAACGTATCTTATTATGAGACAATAAGATTTCCGGCGTATCTAAAAGATAAAATTTAAATGTATCAGGATGGGTATATATATAGTTTGTAACATGTTCATGATACAATTTTTCATCTGTCAGCTTTTGAACTTTTTTTAAAGCTTCCAAAGTAACATATTCTGTCCAGAAACCATAGTGTGTCTTTATTGATGGTGTACCGTTTACATTGAAACTTACATAATCATAATCGGGATTGGCTTCAACAAATTTTATCAATTCATAAATTGATTCAATATCTAAAAACGGATTATCCGAACAAACCCTTATAATTTTGTCTGCCGCATAAGTTTCTGCTGCATCTATAAACCTCTTTAAAACATCATTTTCAGAACCTCTAAAACATAGGATATTATTATCCGATGCTTTTTGTGCCAATGGGTCATCAAGCTCAGAATCTGTTGTTGCCATAATTATTCTTGTGTCTGGAATTTGTTTTAATTTCTTTATTAACAAATCCATTATAGATAAATTAGAATAAAAAGGTCTCAAAATTTTTCCTGGTAATCTTGTCGAACCTAATCTTGCCTGAATGATAAATACTATATTCATAATTCAATGTATTTTTAAAAAGCGCCTCATATATTCTTATAATTTCACATACGCTTCGCTTGTACCTGTCACATTATGATGTAAAGGTACTAACGATATAGTCTAAATTATTCTACAAAAGTAGGAACAAAATGTATGATATGCAACAAAAGAGGACAAAATAAAGTTAATATTTATACTCTCATATATGCTCATTCACACTGCTTATTTGTTAAAAGATACAAAATAGACAAAACTAAAAATTAGAACATTTGTTTTTTTTGTAATAATTGTACAAAATGAATAACTTTGCAACGAGTTTACTTTAACTCGAAATAGGAATATAATTTAACTAATTATTAAAATGAAAAAATTCGGAAAAGCTGTTCTATTAGCGTCTATATTTAGCATTTCTATTTTAAATGCTAATGCACAGATGAGTGACCAACAAATAATATCTTATGTTAAGAATGCAAAAGATGCAGGAAAGAGCGATGAGCAACTTGGTAGAGAACTTTTTGCAAGAGGTGTTTCACGTGAGCAGCTCGAACAGTTAAAACAACGCTATGAGAAAAAACAATATACTCAAACCCAATCCAATAATAACAATAATATAGAGTCAAACAATTCAAGATTAAGAGAGCAAAATAACATACTATCTCAAAGTAATTCATTGTATGAATACATACTGAATGACACTGTTCCTTTAAATGAATCAGACAGTTTACAAGACAAAAACTTAAAAAAAATATTCGGACATAACATATTCAAAAACAAAGAACTCTCATTCGAACCAAATGAAAATATGGCAACTCCGGTTGATTATCGTTTAGGTCCGGGAGATGAGGTAATTATTGATATATGGGGTAATAATGAAACAACTATAAGACAAATAATTTCACCTGATGGACAAATTATTGTAAGCCAGGTAGGACCAATTTATCTAGCAGGATTAACCATATCACAAGCAAATGAAGCTATAAAACAAACCTTATCGAGCATTTATTCTGGGATAACCAGTGACTCACCACAAACGCAGGTAAGCATCACTTTAGGGAAGATTAGAAGCATACAGGTTAATGTTATGGGTGAAGTTGAAGTACCAGGTACATATAGACTTTCGTCATTCTCTACTGTGTTTAATGCATTATATCGCGCTGGAGGTGTCTCAAGTATTGGTTCATTAAGAGATATAAAAGTAATGAGAGCAGGAACCAAAGTAGGTACTGTAGATGTATACGATTATATATTGAACGGCAAAATAAACAATGACATCAGACTTCAAGAGGGAGATGTTATTGTAGTTCCTCCATATTCCATGCTTGTAAATATTGAAGGTAATATAAAGCGTCCTATGTTTTACGAAATGAAACAAGGCGAAACGATGGAATCTATAATAGATTATGCAGGAGGATTCACTGGTGATGCATATAAAGACGAGGTAAAATTATTTAGAAGAAATGGAAGGGAAAATCGCATATTCAGTGTTACCTCGGCCAATTACCCTGGATGGCAGTTGGCTGATGGTGACTCTATCTCAGTCAGTCCTATTCTTGACCGTTTCAGTAATAGAGTTGAAATTCAGGGAGCTGTTTATCGACCAGGAATGTTTGAACTTGGCAATGGCATTTCTACCGTTAAAGATCTTATAGAAAGAGCTAACGGCCTTACTGGTGATGCATTTACAGGAAGAGCTGTTCTTACACGTGAGAAGGAAGATATGACAAATGAAGTATTATCTGTAGATCTTGCAGGCATTATTAATGGAACAAGTCCAGATATACCTTTAAGAAGAGAAGATATTCTTGTTATTTCAAGTAAAAAGGAAATACTTGCTCAGGGTGCAATATCTGTTTATGGTGAAGTTACTAACCCTGGAATAATACCTTTTGCCGAAAATACTTCTATTGAAGACATTATATTAAAAGCCGGAGGATTACTTGATGGTGCTTCAACAGTAAGAATAGATGTATCCAGACGTATAAAGGATCCCAAAAGTATAACTCCTTCAGAAAAAATAAGTGAAGTCTTTACTTTTGCTTTGAAAGACGGATTCTTAGTAGACGGAAATCCATCATTTACACTTGAGCCATACGATATTGTTGAAGTGAGAAGAAGCCCCGGATACCAAATTCAAAGAAGAGTAGAAATTGCAGGTGAGGCCGTTTTTACAGGTGGATATACTCTTACCAAAAAGAATGAGAGAATTTCAGATTTGGTAAGACGTGCCGGAGGAGTTACTAAAGATGCATACGTAAGAGGTGGAAGATTAATTAGAAAGATGAACGATGAAGAAAAAGCACAACAAGAATCAGCTGTAAGAATGGCAATGATGAATGCAGGTGCTGATTCCCTTTCATTAAATAAAATTCAACTTGCTGAAAGCTATGTAGTAGGTATAGAATTGGATAAAGCCTTGGCTAAACCTGGCAGCGGTTATGATATAGTTTTACGCGAAGGAGACTATCTTTACATACCAGAATTTACAAGTACCATAAAAATAACCGGAGAAGTACAATTTCCGAATACAGTGGCTTATGTACCAGGGAAAAAACTTTCGCATTACATAGAACAAGCCGGAGGATACAGCAGACTTGCTAAAAAAAGTAGCGTATATATTGTGCATATGAACGGAACAGTAAGCAGAGTTAAGCGCATGCGTAAAGTTGAAATAGAACCTGGATGCCAGATTATAGTTCCAAGCAAGAAAGAACGCCGACCACTGAGTATTGCAGAATTTATGTCTATAAGTTCATCGGCAGCATCATTAGGAACAATGGCAGCCACTTTATACAATTTGTTTAAATAATAATTGGATTTATCAAATTTTCGATATGGAAAATCATAATAAAAACATAAGTTCTAATTCTCAAGAGATTGATTTGATTGGACTTGCAATGACTTTATGGAAAAGAAGAATGTTCATTATAAAATCATGTGGTATTGCTGCTATAATAGGTTTGGTAGTAGCTTTCAGTATACCAAAAGAGTATACTACCACTGTAACATTAGCTTCTGAAGTAACAAAGTCTAGTTCATCAACAAGCATGGCAGCATTGGCAAGTATGGCAGGCATTAATCTCGGAAACACAAATTCAAGAGATGCATTATCGCCTCTTATATATCCTGAGGTTGTTGCGTCTACTCCTTTTTTGGCAGATTTACTTACTATACCGGTACAGAGTATTGATGGTGAAATCAATACAACAATATCTGAATATTTATCAGAAAACCAAAAATCACCTTGGTGGAGTTCTATTCTAGGACTTCCATCAAAGATGATTTCGTGGACATTATCTTTATTTAAGGCAAAAGAAGATAATGATAATGAAAAAGATAAAATTGATACTTTCAATTTAACTCCCAAAGAAGCAGGTATATTAGGTGCACTTAAAAGTAGAATATCTGTAGAAGTAGATAAACAAACAGCTATAATTACTCTTCAGACTACTATGCAGGATCCTTTAATATCGGCTATACTGGCAGATAGTGTACGTAGCAAACTTCAAGAACACATAACAAAATATAGAACAGGCAAGGCTAGAATAGATTTTGAATTTGCACAAAAAATTTTTGATGAAAGTAAAAAAAACTACTATAAAGCACAAGATGAATATGCAAATTATGTAGATAAGAATCAAAATATAATGCTAAAAAGTGTGCAAACACAACAGGAAAGACTTCAAAATGAGATGCAACTTGCATTCAATGTCTATAATCAAGCTGCACAACAGCTTCAGATGGCTAAGGCAAAAGTTCAGGAAAATACACCTATCTACGCTGTTATACAGTCTGCTTCTGTTCCTCTAAGAGCATCAAAACCATCTAAAATGATTATATTGGTGGGATTTGTTTTCCTTGCAGGTGTTGCTTCGTCAGCATGGGTTCTTTTTAGAAATGCTTTTTCTAAATAATAGTAAATTTTGAGTATAATGAAAGTATCTCTCATTACTGCAACTTTTAATAGTGAAAAGACTCTCGCTGATACAATTGAGTCTGTACTGAATCAAGACTATAAAGATTTGGAGTATATTATTGTCGATGGGAAATCAAACGATAATACTATTAATATTATAAAGCAATATGAAGCTAAATTTAATGGAAACTTTCATTGGATTACAGAAAAAGACAGTGGCTTGTATGAAGCAATAAATAAAGGAATAAATTTAGCCTCAGGTGATATTATAGGAATAATAAACTCAGACGACTACTATGAGAATAATAACATTATTTCTAAAGTAGTAAACAGTTTTGAATCTAAACCTTATTTAGATGCTGTTTACGGTAATGTTACTATTGTAGATGCTGTAAATAAAAATAAAGTAGTGAGATATTACTCCTCTAAATTTTTCTCTGCGAAACTGCTAAGATTGGGATTTATTCCAGCTCACCCAACTTTCTTTACATATAAAGATTCTTTCATTAAATATGGCAATTATAAGACAGACTATAAAATTGCAGGAGATTTTGAAATGTTGGCGAGATTAATCCATAAACATAATATCAAGACTGAATATTTGGATTTGGACATGATAAGGATGAGAAGAGGCGGATTAAGCAGCCCATCAATAACCAACATTGTCACCATTAACAGTGAAATAAGAAAAGCATGTAGAGAAAACAATATTAAAACATGTTATCCGTTACTGTTTTTGAGATACTTTTATAAAATATTCGAATTTATCATTAAATAAGTATCAAAATATAAAAACATTTTGCAATTAGAATATTTTCTCTTAATTTTGTCTCACAATTAATACATTTAAGTTTAATTGTGAGACTTTTTTATCATTATACAATTATATGGAGAATCTATACATACTAATAGCAGCTTTTGTAGTCTCAATATTTATGGGTAGAATAATAATTCCTAATATACTGATTATATCCATAAGAAAAAAGCTATTTGATCAGCCTGATGAAAGAAAAATTCATAATAAGCCTATTCCACGTTTAGGAGGAGTAACCTTTTTTCCTGTTATAGTATTTACTTTTACAGTATTTACAGCCATCAGGATTCTGTCTGATAAATTACCCAATGACTTATTTTCTCCGAATGTAGCATGTGAATTTCTTTTTCTTATATCCGGACTTACACTTTTATATATTATTGGGATTGCTGATGACTTAATTGGAGTGAGATACAGAAAAAAATTTGCTGTACAAATTCTTTCTGCCATACTTTTTCCTATCTCAGGACTTTATATAAATAACTTTTATGGGTTATTTGGAATAAACGAAATAGCAATATGGATTGGAATACCCCTTACTGTACTATTGGTAGTTTTTTTAACTAATGCTATCAACCTTATAGATGGTATAGATGGACTTGCTTCCGGACTGAGCATGGTTGCTTTAATTATTTTTGGAGTAATTTTTTTACTCCATGAATTTTGGAACTATGCTATGTTGGCTTTTATATGTGTTGGTGTTATTATTCCTTTCTTTGCTTATAATGTTTTTGGAAATGCAGAAAAAGGCAGAAAGATATTCATGGGTGATACAGGCAGTCTGACACTTGGATTTATACTTAGTTTTTTTGTTCTGAAATATTGTATGTTTGTAGACGGAGTGTACATGCAATCTTACGGATCGCCTGTAGTAGTGGCTTTCAGTATGCTATTAGTCCCCTCTCTTGATGTTGTTAGAGTGGTACTGAAAAGATTAAGAAATAAAAAGCCACTATTCTTGCCGGATAAGACCCATATACATCATAAATTTCTTGATATGGGATTTTCACCAAGAAGAGCTCTTGTATCCATCCAGATTATGTCGGCTTCATTTTGCCTTTTTTCATTTATTGCCGTTCAGTATATGGATAATACATTAGTTTTCATGATAGATATACTGGTGTGGACAATGCTTAATCTATGGTTCGATAAAATTATTGATAAAAGAAAAAAAACAAATTCAATTCGATGAAACTATATGTTACACTATTTTCAGTTCTGCTTGCTGCATCCGCTTGGGGGCAGCAAGCAGAAACTGTTTTAACGTATAACGTTGAAACTTCTGCTACAGTATCAAACGGTAAATATGCTCCGGTTTGGCTTTCTTCTAACCGGTTTGGCATGGGAAGTGTTGAAAATAATAATGGATATTTAAGGGCCGGAATTAACTTTGAAAAGATTTTGAATCATAACTGGAAAATTGAATCCGGTTTTCAAATGGCATCCGGTTTTAATGTAAGCTCAAACTTCTGGATTCAACAGGCTTATGCTGACTTTTCATGGAAAATGCTGAACATAAGTATAGGAGCAAAAGAAAGAATGGGATTTCCTCTTGAGAAAAACAGCAGACTGACCACCGGATGGATGACTGAAGGTATTAATGCAAGACCTATTCCACAGATTAGGGGGGAAATTAAAGACTTTCTTGAAATTCCAGGACTAAAAGGTTGGCTAGCATTTAAAGGACATATTGCTTATGGTAAATTTATGGACAGTAAATGGCAAGAAAACTTTGTAAAACCTGGCAGTACTTATACTAAAGGAACAATGTATCACAGCAAATCAATATTGTTCAGATTGGGGAATAAAAACAAATTGCCTTTGGACTTCGAGTTTGGTATTATAATGGCTACTCAGTTTGCGGGTGACAGAATGAAACTTAATGCAGACGGATCATCGGAATTACTTATAGATATGCCCGATGACTTGGGAGCATATTGGTCGGCATTTCTTCCTCAAAAAGGTGGTAGCGACACATCGGAATACGAGCAGTATAACGTGGAAGGTAATATGTTAGGAAGCTGGAATTTTGCTCTTAATTATTATTGGGGTGAATGGAAATTCAGAATGCATTTGGATCATTATTTTGAAGATCACTCACAGATGTTTTGGGAGTACGGAAGATGGAAAGATGGACAACTCGGATTAGAAATTACTCCGAAGAAAAACAAATTTATTTCTGGAATTTCCATAGAACTAATGTCAACTAAAGATCAGACAGGTCCTATTCAATATGAAGAAAACTGGGGTTCACTTACCGGTATGCAGACAAGTGGATGCGATAACTATTATAACCATTACATGTATAATGCGTGGCAGCATTATGGTATGGGGATGGGAAATCCTTTAATTCCTTCACCTGCTTATAATGACAATAAAACTATTTCTTTCTTAAGCAACAGGGTAGAAACTGTACATTTAGGAATGGAAGGTGATCCCGACAAAGAATGGAAATGGAGACTGTTAATCACATCTTCAAAATACTGGGGTACTTATGCAGCTCCTTTAGATAAAGTAAGAAAACATTTCAGCAGTCTGGCAGAAGTTAGTTATAGACCGGGAAAGTTGAAAGGTTGGAGTTTTACCATCGCAGGTGCAGTGGATAATGGAAACTATCTTGGAAATTCTACTGGTGGTATGATAATTGTTAAAAAAGAAGGTTTGTTATGGAAAAAATAAAAGATCTTTTCAGAAAATCTGCTTTTCTGATATTATTGGTTACTATGATAAGTGGATGCAAAAAAGCTCCCATAAATGACGATATTCAAGGCTTTTGGATTCTTCGGGAATTTACGACATTGGATGATGGTGTCGAACATAGATGTGACAGACTATATTATAGTATTGGAAGATTTGTAACAGAGATTTCCGAACGTCAAGGAACAAACAATTATGGACATTATGTAGGACTCACTGAGTTCAGAAATAATGAGACACAGATTGTTCTTAAAAGTTTCAGATCGAAAAGTGGTAGTGCAGGTGATGACGGAATGGATGTACCTGTAGATAAATTGCTTCCATTCGGAATTAACAATCCGGAAGAAACTGTTTTTGAGATTATAAAATGCAATGGGAAGTCTATGATATTGGAGTCTGATTATGCACGTCTGGAATTAGAAAAATTCTAGGATTTATAAATCAAACCTGAATTAATTTCAATAAAACCCATAATTCTTATTATTAAACTCGCTGTATTTGTCAGCGAGTTTTTTTGCTATATAGTAGTCATTTTTTACCCTTTGTTTGTTAATTCACTACTCAGACAATTATGCTATAGGGAGATACTATAATGTTTCCCATCGATTATGTCTGTGATGTGAGATTCCTGTAACATATAAAATAATGATTTTATAGTGTATTTTACATGCGAGGTTTATCCTTGGAGTAAAGGAAATAGAAGATAACAGATTTTACGATGTGGTTCCATCAGATATTAGAAATGAACTTGACGACTATATTCCTATCTATACAAGAATAATGCCTGCAAATGTAGAAGATGCATACATATTGAGCCATTTGAAACTGTCGAATGTAGGAATGAAGGTAATGGAGGGGTTGATCTAGGAATAATAATGCATGGAAAATCTAAATAATATTTATATTAGAATATACTATTTATATAAGAATTATATTAGAATATATTGGATTCAACACTAGTAGAAGCAATAACTCATTACAATGTGAGATGTTACTGAAATAAAAATAACATTATAATATTGGTAAAAATTCAAAGAGTAGCTATGGTTTTATTCACAGCTACTCTTTTTTTATATACCTTTGCGACCGTTATTTTATTTTTTAATTCATAAAAATATTACTCTATAGATGATAAAACTCCTTCGTTATTCTTTATGTTATTGCCTGCTTAGCCCAATAATATACTATATGTTCCCATTTTCAATGATACAAGCTCAAACAGAATCTGGTTTAAAAAATATACTATATAAGAAACTGTCATATGGAGTCTCCGGAGGAGCAGGTTGTCTGATTCCGGGTGACGTATATGGAAAAAATCTCATTAAATCTAATGGTGCTTCTTTCTATAACATAAATATTCAGTATAGAGCATTACCTAATGATTCTAACGTATATGATAAGGTGTTCGGCTTTCCTGGACTGGAAGCAGGAATTATTTTATGCGATTATAGCCGCATCAAATTACGTGAGAATTCAGAAGGACCTTTTTCCTGTATTGGGTTAATGGCCGGATTATATGGTTCATTTAATCGTGATCTGGCTAATAACGGTTTTTGGAGAATAGGATATGGTATGCAAAACGGTATAGGAATATGCTCAAGGCCATACTCAACAACAAACAATTACGACAACCTCATCATAGGGTCAAGATGGTCTGTTTATTTCGGTGCTAATATATATACCGGATTTATGATCTCTCCACAATGGGAGTTTACTTTGTCTGCCGGATTTAAACATTTCTCAAATTCTGCATTAGACAGACCAAATAAAGGAGCAAATTCTTTAGATTTTATGGCTGGTATGAGATTTTATCCCGAAGAAAATGATAATTCAAAAGAAGGAATGGGCAAAAAAAATTACCGTCTATATTTTCATGATAAGGATTTTATAAAACATTTCTTTTTCGACATTAATGCAGGATGGAATTTAAAAACTATTATGCAGGAATGGCTGGTCAATTACGAACTTCCAACTACTGATCCAAGATATAGAAGTTCCGACTACAAGATATATTCTGCTTTAGCTGTTTCAGCAGCGGCTATGTATAGATACAATAGAAAATTTGCTTCCGGTATAGGACTGGATTATGTTTATACTCCTTACATTAACGATATTAAAAAGGCGGATATGGAAAGAGGAGCAAAAGGATATGAATACAACAGACACTCTTTAGGAATTGCACTAAAGCACAATGTTTATTATAAAAGTTTGTCCCTAGGCCTAAGTTTAGGATATTATCTAAAAAGGGAAATGGGAGCATTGGGGGTATTATTAGACAAGCCTTATTATGAAACTGTAGGTCTGAAATATTATTTGCCTTTTATAAATAATGTTTATATAGGTTATAATGTCAAAGCTCATCTGCTTTCAGCTGACAGCATGCAATTCAATATAGGAATGGAAATATAGCTGGTTTAATACATAGATAAGTTGAATTGGGAATATAGCAGTACTGAAAATATCAAAAAATTGAGAACATCAAAGAATTGAGAACATCAAAAAATTGAAAATATCCAGTACTGAAGATATCGAAGAAACGAAAATAAAGCGTGATTGTGGAGTTTAAAATAATCACAATTTATTTTTCAGAATCCCCTCTCTATCCTTTTTACCGCAAGGTGGTGACCAAATGATGCCGCCTTACGGTACCACTTTATAGCCTCATCCATATCTGTTTTTCCTGTCCAACCTTCTTCATACGCCTGTCCTATGCGATACATGGCATAATAGTCTGTAGATTTTCTATACGCCTCAAAAGCCTTTGGAAGTGATGCCGGAAGACTTCCGCACCCTTTGCGGTACAAGTCACCCAAATTGCTGGCTGCATAGAGTGTATCGCCGTGGGATACAGCTTCACTAAACCAGAATTCAGCCTTATAACCGTCCACCGGTACTCCTATACCTTCCTGATATATAGTTCCCAGATCATTCATTACTACACCTGTCAAGTCGGGCTTCAGACCTCTGAGGTATCTGCCGGCAAGGTCAAGAAGCATTTCTATATCCTCACGCGAATAACTTTCCCAGGTTTCAGAGCCGTCCACTTGCCACGATTTTACACGACCTATAGAGACATGCTGCGGCACGTCTGCTTCAAAGGCATCCGGATTTGCCTCGTAGGCCATTGAATATGAATCATACTCGGATGCAGCTTCCTCGGGTGTAGATACAGGAACAATACCATTCTTTATTATGTACTGAATATATCCGTGTAGGCGGGGAGTAGATGAATATATGCTTACTCCAAATTCGGCAAGGATTTCTTTCGAAATATAACTATTGGGAACGAGTGGCAAATCAATATAATATTTGGGCAGGATGCTTAAAGTGGACTTCAGTAATGCTACCTCCTCCCCTATACTGTCGGCCGCCCAATTCTCACCATATTCCTCGAATACGGATTTTCCTTCTATGTACAGATGCTCTCCATTGATATACTGATTCAGACAATCGGCCAGATAAGGGAAGAATCTGTAATCATCGAAAGATGACATAAGATCTATTTCAACTTCAAAACTATCGGAATTATAATCGGCTATGACAAAACAGGTTGTAGAATAGCCATCACGGTAGACATAATAGAATGTACAGCCGCTCTCACTGTCGTATTCAATATTTCTAATGAGAAGGGGCACATCTAAGGTTTCAATAAAAGCATCAATATTGAAATCAACAAAAGATGAAGAGTAACTGCAGGTATTTACAGATTTATAATCAGCTTTATCTGAATTGGCAGTGTTTCTTTTTTTTCTTAAAATTGAAATATATTTGGTCATAAATAAAAGAATATAATCTTGTAATCTTGTTGAAGAATAGAAATAGTAATATAATTACGACATAAGAACAAAAGTACAAAAAATTAGATGTAAAAGAAATAGATGTAAAAAAATATAGAAAAAAAGTATAGATGTAAAGTATAGAAGTACAAAAAAATGCGGTTCTGATTCAAAAGTAAACAATGAAATCAGAACCGCTTTTATGCTATTATGTATTCTTATTTTATAAGAGACTTAAGGATTAATTAATATCCAAGTTCTTTTTCAAGAGCTTCGTAATCAGCCTTATTGAGCTTCCAGTAGATTCTCAACAAGAACTGTCCCCACAAAGCTTTGTTGTCTGGGGCAATTTCCTTAGCCTTTTCGTAGTATGGCTGTGCCTTAGCATAAAGTTCTTTTACCTTAGCTTCACCTTCTGCATATTTAGGATCATCCATTGTAAGCTTAGAGTTTTCTTCTTCGATTTCCTGACCTGGGAAGAAGTAGCAGTCACCAATCTTTGCGTTAGCTTCAGCTACGAAACCGTCGTTCTTAGCGATAATCTGGTTAAGAGTTGCGATAGCGTTTTCGTAATCCTTGTTTTCGTACTGAAGTACACCCTTTACATACATGAAGTAAGCAGATGGGTTATTTGCGATGATGTTGTCGATTTCAGACAAAGCTTCCTTAACCTGACCTTTCTGGATATAGTTGTCCATAAGGTTACCTACGAAATATTCCTGATTTGGGAAACGTTCAACACCTTCCTTGATAGTTGCAAGCCATTTAACTGAATCCTTAGCTTCATCTGACTTGTATACTTCAGCCATACACATCAAAGATCTGTAACCTTCTTCTTTGTGAGCTTTACCAAGTTCTGCATATTTCAATACAAGATCATTCTTCTTAAGTGAGTTAGCTGCAAGTACAGCATAGTTTGCGATAAATGGAACAAGAGTATCGTTCTTAACAGCCTCAACGTCTGAGAAAATTGGAGCGTTTACTGCGTCGCAATACAATCCGAAGAACTTCAATGCGTTAGCATAGTTTCCTGCATTGTAGGCATCAGATCCTGCATTTGTCAGGTTAGGACGTACAGCAAGAAGATCTTTAGAAAGTTTCTTTCTCAGTTTAGCTTTCTTAAGTTCACCTTTAGCAACCTTTTCCTGTTCCAATTCATCACATTTTGTGTAATATTCGAACATTTTGCCCAAGCTGCTATACAATTTTGCAGTGTCTGCCTGACCTCCAGGTAAGTAAAGCTTCATATTTTCATCATCATAGATAGCTTTCTGGAAATCACCTGCAAGTTTCCATGTTTCAGGATCGGCACCTGTAGTAGGATCAGCCAAAGCTGGTTCGATAATCTGAGCAGCCTTAACAGGATCACTCTTAGCTGATTTAGCTTCTTTCACAACACTTTCCTGTGCTGATACTGCGCATGTTGCAAACAACACTGCAGCTGTAAGTAATACTTTTTTCATAACGTTTAATTTTTAGTAAGTCAAATTCTTGATAATTAATTTCTTGTTGGGTTGTTTATTCTTCAGGTGAAATAACTTCATCAGATGAATTATCGTCATCAGATGCATTTTCATCGTCTGACAAGTTCATATTTTCAGACAAGTTTTCATCTTCAGGAGATATTATATCGTTATCGGCTGAATCTACGGCATTGCCAGGCAATACAGTTTCCTCATCGTTTTCCTCCTCTTCCGGCTGTGAAGTAACCTTACAAACAGAACCTATACTATCGTTACGTTTCTCGAGGTCGATAAGTTTCACACCCTGAGTGGCACGTCCCATGATACGGAAATCGGATACCTTAACACGGATAGTAATACCCGATTTATTGATAATCATAAGGTCGTTTTCATCGGTTACCGACTTGATAGCAACAAGTGAGCCGGTCTTTTCTGTGATGTTGAGAGTCTTCACACCCTTACCGCCACGGTTGGTCTTACGGTAGTCTTCAATTTCAGAACGCTTGCCATAGCCATTTTCAGAAACCACCATAATAGTTTCCTTCTGCACGTCCTTGATACAAATCATACCTATAACCTCATCCTGTCCGTCTTCATCGAGAGTGATACCACGTACACCTGTAGCGGTACGTCCCATTTCACGAACGGCACTTTCGTGGAATCGGATAGCACGACCATTACGGTTGGCTATAACGATTTCATTATTTCCGTTGGTCATGCGCACCTCGATAACCCTGTCGTCTTCACGTATAGTGATAGCATTGACACCATTCTGGCGCGGACGGGAATATTGTTCGAGCAAAGTCTTCTTGATAACACCCTGCTTAGTACAGAACAGCACATAATGACTGTTGATAAACTCCTTATCATTAAGATTCTTCACGCGCAGATAAGCAGTAACGGCATCATCGGCATCGATATTAAGCAGATTCTGTATTGCGCGACCTTTAGAAGTCTTGTTTCCTTCAGGAATTTCGTACACCTTAAGCCAGTAGCACTTACCCTTCTGAGTAAAGAAGAGCATAGTATTATGCATTGTGGCAGGATAAATATGTTCTATAAAGTCCTCATCACGTGTTTCACTACCCTTAGAACCTACCCCACCGCGATTCTGAGCGTGGAAGTCGGCAAGAGGAGTACGCTTGATATATCCCATGTGAGAAATAGTGATAACCATTTCATCATCGGCGTAGAAATCTTCAGGATTAAACTCTTCGGAAGCATATACAATTTCAGAGCGGCGCTTGTCACCATATTTCTCCTTCACCTCTATAAGTTCATCCTTGATGACCTTCATACAGAGTTCATCATTAGAAAGGATTTCCTGATAATATGCAATCTGCTTCATAAGTTCCTCATATTCTGCATGAAGCTGATCCTGCATCAGACCGGTGAGCTGGCGCAGACGCATTTCCACGATGGCGCGTGCCTGAATTTCAGTCAGGCTGAAACGTTCCATAAGGTTGGCAATAGCCTCGTTAGGAGTTTTGGCGGCACGGATAATACGTATTACCTCATCGATATTATCGGAAGCGATGATAAGACCTTCGAGGATATGAGCACGTTCCTGAGCCTTGCGCAAATCATACTTAGTGCGGCGTATAACCACCTCATGACGATGTTCTACAAACAGGCTGATAAGGTCCTTAAGATTAAGCAGACGAGGACGTCCCTTGACAAGAGCGATATTATTTACGCCAAAAGAGGTCTGCAGTGCAGTCATCTTGAAAAGCTTGTTGAGCACCACACTCGCGTTGGCATCACGTTTCACATCGATGACGATACGCATACCTTCTCTGTCGGATTCGTCGTTCACGTAAGAGATACCTTCTATTTTCTTGTCGCTTACGAGAGAAGCTATACTTTCAATAAGTTCCTTCTTGTTGACATTATAAGGAATCTCGTTGACTATGATTTTATCATGATTAGTATGAGTCTCAATTTCAGTTTTTGCGCGCATTACAACACGTCCGCGACCGGTTTCGTAAGCATCCTTCACTCCGCTTATACCATAGATATAACCTCCGGTAGGGAAATCAGGAGCCTTGACATACTGCATAAGTCCGTCGATATCAATGTCATTATTATCGATATAGGCTATACAGGCATCAATAACCTCGGCCAAGTTGTGAGTAGGCATATTTGTAGCCATACCTACGGCGATACCCGATGCACCGTTCACCAGCAAGTTAGGTATACGGGTAGGCATAACAGTAGGTTCCTGCAAGGTATCATCGAAGTTGTTCTGGAAGTCAACAGTTTCCTTGTAAAGATCCTGCATCATTTCCTCACCAATCTTCTTCAATCGTGCTTCAGTATAACGCATGGCAGCAGGACTGTCACCGTCCACCGATCCGAAGTTACCCTGTCCGTCGACAAGCGGATATCGCATAGCCCAATCCTGAGCCATACGTACCAGAGCTCCATACACGGACGAGTCACCATGAGGGTGATATTTACCAAGCACTTCACCTACAATTCTGGCAGATTTCTTATACGGTTTATCAGATGTATTTCCAAGTTCCATCATTCCGTAAAGAATACGGCGGTGAACAGGCTTGAAACCATCTCTTACATCAGGAAGGGCGCGCGCCACGATTACCGACATGGAGTAATCGATGTACGACGACTTCATTTCCTCTTCGATGTTAATTTTTATAATTCTGTCTTGTTCTTGCATTTAAAACAAATTTAATTATACATCTCTCACAGTTTGCGCAAACCATTTCAAAGGCTTACGAAAAACCATGCTAAAGTACTACTTTTAGCCGATATACGAAACTTTTTACACAAAAATATGGACATCTTTAAGCTTTTTTACTCTTAATAGGACATTAACTGCAAATAAAGCATGCCATAATCAAACAAAGAGAGCACACATTATCTATTTATCATAAAGACGATATATTTATTGCAAGCACTCACACATATATATTTTTTTATTAAAAAGAATAAACATATATTCTAAAAAAAGTAAACATATACACCAATCATTTTTTATTTATATCTTTGCATCCTGAATAAGAGATGAAAAGGGAAAAACAGAAGAAGAAAAAAAACAGAAAAAGAAAGAACTGAAAAGAATGAAGTGAAAAGAAAGAGATGAAAGGAAAGAAGTGAAAAATATGAATGACTTTACATACACAAAAGAAGCGGATAATATAATAAGATACAGCAAGGAAGAAGCCGGAAGGACACACTCCGACAGTGTCAGACCGGAACATCTGCTATTAGGTATTATCAGAGACGGCAACAACAAGGCTTTCGACATTCTGAAAAGTCTGTATGTAGACATTAAAGGATTAAGGAAACGACTTGAAGAGCTTCTCGGCGAGTTTCCCGAATCGGACATAGAACTGCGGGATTTAAGATTCAACGATTTATCAACTAAAATATTAAGACTCGGCATACTTGAAGCAAAAATAGACAACAAGAACGAATTTGATGCCGAACACATTCTTTTAGGAATTATGAGAGATAACTACAATAATGCAAATAAGGCACTCGATGAGAACGAGGTGACCTACAACAAGATAAGAGAGAGAATGAGAAATCTTTTATCGGACGATACAAAATCCTATCCTACTTCGGGGATGAGCTTCGATGAAGACGAAGATGAAGATGAGGGTATAGGAAGAAAAGGAAGCGGGATGAACAAATATAATCCCGGAAACGAACTCGGAAGAAATCAGGCTACTCATACTTCGAATTCTTCGAAGGACAAGCAGCAGGGCGACAGGGAAAGCAAGACTCCCGCACTCGACAATTATGGTATCGACCTTACTCGTGCTGCAGAAGAAGGTAAACTCGACAAGGTGGTGGGACGCGAAAAAGAAATAGAGCGTGTAGCACAAATCCTGAGCCGTAGAAAGAAGAACAACCCTGTGCTCATAGGAGAACCGGGAGTGGGAAAATCGGCTATTGTTGAGGGACTTGCCATCAGAATAGCCGAAAAGAAGGTCTCAAGACTGCTTTTCGACAAGAGAGTGGTAATGCTCGACATGACATCGGTAGTGGCCGGCACAAAATACCGCGGACAGTTTGAAGAACGTATTCTCGGTATTATTAACGAAGCGAAAAACAATCCTGATGTAATTCTTTTCATCGATGAAATTCATACCATAGTAGGTGCTGGTTCGGCTGCGGGCTCAATGGATGCCGCAAATATTCTGAAACCGGCACTCGCAAGAGGTGAGATTCAGTGTATAGGTGCCACTACGCTTAATGAGTACAGACAGTCGGTTGAGAAAGACGGTGCCCTGGAAAGACGATTCCAGAAGGTCATGGTAGAGCCTACCACAGCCGATGAAACTCTTCAGATTCTTATGAATATCAAGGAACAGTATGAAGAGCATCACAACGTAAACTATACCGACGAGGCCATTAAGGCTTGTGTCCGCCTCACAGAAAGATATATTACCGACAGAGCGTTCCCCGACAAGGCTATTGATGCCATGGACGAGGCCGGTTCGAGAGTGCATATTAATAATGTATCTGTGCCGAAAGCCATAGAAGAACAGGAAAAACTGGTGGAAGAAGCCAAGGAGAACAAGCATGAGGCCATCAGACTGCAGAACTTTGAGATGGCTGCAAGCTTGCGCGACAAGGAGAAATTCCTGCAGAACGAGCTTGAAGAGATGAAGCGCGAGTGGACTGAAAAGATGAAAGAAAACCGTGTAACAGTCGACAAGGAGCAGATAGAGGATGTGGTTTCCATGATTTCGGGAGTTCCCGTACAGAAAATGGCCGACTCGGAAGGCGCCAAGCTAAAGAGAATGAAAGATGTACTTACATCGAAGGTTATAGGCCAGGATGATGCTGTGGATACTCTTGTAAGGGCTATCAAGCGCAGTCGTGTAGGACTTAAGGACCCTAACAAGCCTATAGGTACATTCCTCTTCACAGGTCCTACCGGTGTGGGTAAGACTCATCTTGCCAAAGCCCTGGCTGAAGAAATGTTCGGTTCGAAGGATTCTCTTATCAGAATAGACATGAGTGAGTATATGGAAAAATTTGCAGTGTCAAGACTGGTGGGAGCGCCTCCGGGATATGTGGGATATGAGGAAGGCGGACAGCTCACTGAAAAGGTGCGCCGCAAACCCTACTCTATCATTCTGCTCGACGAGCTTGAAAAAGCTCATTCCGATGTTTTCAATCTCCTGCTTCAGGTGATGGATGAAGGCAGACTTACCGACAGCAACGGACGTACTGTGGATTTCAAGAATACTGTTATAATCATGACATCCAACGTCGGCAGCCGTCAGTTGAAAGATTTCAGCAAGGGCATAGGTTTCAATGCTGTGATAAAGCAGGATGATCCCGACCACTCAAAGACAGTTATCCGCAAGGCTCTCGACAAGGCTTTTGCTCCGGAATTCATTAACCGTATTGACGAGATTATATCTTTCCGCCAGTTGGATATGGATGCCTTGGTCAAGATTACGGAAATAGAATTGAGCGGTTTGTTCAAACGTGTGGAAGCCTTGGGTTACAGCATTTCCATAACTGATGATGCCAAGAAGCTTATTGCAAGGAAAGGCGAAGATGTGCAGTATGGTGCACGCCCTCTTAAACGTGCTATCCAGAGTAATATTGAAGACAAACTGGCAGAAATTCTTATGGAAGATGAGGCCGAAAACTGTCATGATATTCTTATTGGGACAAGTGAAGACGGCAAGGAGATTGCCATATCTATGAAGTAATATTACTTGCATATATCAGACATATAGTAACATAATACTATATTACTACATATTTTTTACTGCGTATATTTTATTATAAAGTATATGATGATAAGCCAATGAAGTATTGCGGCAGGTGCCGTGGTATTTCGATATAAGTCGGAAGGCCGTACGATATAAATGGGAAGCCCGTACCATTTAAGTCGTACGGCCTTCCGACTTATATCGTACGGGCGTAGTTGTTTGTGATATACAGAAAAATGCATTATATTTGCATTATTGAGTGCGATTATTAAGAAAAAGGCTGTTCCGGAAGTTAACAAGGAAATCTAACCATTTATATAGAACACCAGTAGCAGTATTTCTTATTCTCATAATATGAGATATAGATAAAATAAGATTCTGAATACATCGCATTTTTTTAATGAACTTATTTAACCTTATTAAAATAAACTATTTTATAAATAATGGCAAAATTTAAAACCCAAAGAAGTAAAGCTCATGTACTGACTTTCTGCGGATTGGCAACCGTAAGTGCGGCAATGCTGTGGGGCTGTGCAGGAGCCGGAGCATCGACAGAGGATTTCGTGCGCTCCAATTATTACACAAGAGGCATAGGACAGTATCCGGGAAATCCTTCGGAGGATTTTTCTCCTGAACTTATTCCGGACGCATCTTACAGAAACATCGCTTTGAACCGTACAGCATACCAGTCGTCGAGCTACGACTATAACCTTGTGGCCCAACTGATAACAGACGGCATTATAACTGATGCCCAGCCTCAGTACCTTAATCTCAGCACACCCGACGGCGACAAGCCTAAAAGGGAACGTGAATGGATGATTGACCAGGGACCTTATTCGCGTAATGTCACTGTGGGTGAGAATACATATTTCCTGTTCTCGCTGAATAATTACTCTAAAAAAGCCGACCAGATTTACATGAGAGGTTCTGTAGCTTATCACGCCGATAAAGCTAAGAACGGATATGAAATAGTGTGCGAAGGCTCTAACGACGGCAAGACATGGGACGTACTTGGAAAATCGGCCGGAAAAGGACTGCCGGGTACTGCTTCATCGTTTATGATGCACTCCGACCCTAACAAGCAGAGTGAGAAGGGAGACTTGCCGGTACGTATCATCGACCAGACTATTTCTCTCGACAAGACAGGCGACTATTCTTACTACAGAGTAAGTTTCAGAATGGACGGAGCCGCATACTGGACTATCATGGACATGAATTTCATGTACCAAAGTGAAATTGTGGAAATGAAACCTTCACAATTCTTTAACTCGGCGTGGATGAGTGCTTCCGATAAGGAGGAATGGGTGTATGTTGACCTTGGAACTGTCTCTTCGTTCGACAAGGTGGTACTGCACTGGGTGAATAAAGCTGCCGTAGGAAAGATACAGACATCGGATGATGCGGTACAGTGGACCAACCTTGCAGAGCTTCCTGGAGGAGATTCTCTTACAGACGAAATCAGTGTGAAAGGTAATGCCCGCTATGTAAGGGTTCTGATGGAAAAAGGCAGTGGCAACAACTCTCATTATATTTTAAGTGAAATTGAAGTGATGGGTAAAGGCGGACTGAAGCCGCAACAGGCTGCCCAGCCTTCGGCCGTAAATGGCGAAATAATGCTTTCTGGTGGAAACTGGAGGTTGCAGCGTGCCTCTGAAGTTTCGGCAAAGGGTGAAGAGATTTCCACTCCGGAATTCAACCCCGAAAACTGGATTGTGGCTACTGTTCCGGGCACCGTGCTTACAAGCTACAAGAATATAGGTGCTGTTCCTAATCCTAACTATGCTGATAATCAGTTGTGTATTTCGGAATCATTCTTCTATTCCAACTTCTGGTATCGCGATGAATTTGATGTGCCTGCCGATTTCAAAAAAGACCGTGTGTTCCTTAATTTCGACGGAATTAACTGGAAAGCCAATGTGTATCTCAACGGCAAGAAGGTGGGACGACTGGAAGGTGCATTTATTCGCGGCAAATTTGATGTGACAGAGAATATTGTGGCCGGTCGTAACGTGGTGGCCGTGGAAATAATCAAGAATAATCATATAGGTGCCATTAAGGAGAAGAACAAACAGAGTACCGACTTCAACGGTGGTATTCTTGGAGCCGATAATCCTACATTCCATGCTACTATAGGATGGGACTGGATTCCTACTATGAGAGGAAGAAACATTGGTATCTGGAATGATGTGAAGCTTACTACTACCGGAATGGTTACAGTGGCCGACCCTCTTGTGGAAACCGTGCTTCCTCTGCCTGATACTACATCTGCAAAGGTTTCTGCAGAGGTTATTGTAAAAAACCACGACAACAAGAATGTGAAGGGTGTTCTTGAAGGTAAGATAGGCGACATCACATTCAGCCAGAGTGTGGAACTTGCCGCCGGAGAGGAAAAGGCTGTGAAATTCGATGCCGACAGCTTCGAACAGCTGAATATCAGAAACCCGCGCCTGTGGTGGCCTAAGGGATACGGAGAACCGTATCTGTATGATGCCAACTTCAATTTCAAGGTCGACGGTGCCGAAGGTATATCCGACTCTAAGGATTTCAAGGTGGGACTCCGACAGATGACTTTCAATGAAGACAATCATATTCTGAATATGTATATCAACGGACGCCGCTTTATTGGAAGAGGTGGTAACTGGGGATTCAGCGAATCTAACCTGAATTACCGCAAACGTGAATATGATATTGCTGTGGCTTATCATGCAGACATGAATTTCACCATTCTGCGTAACTGGGTGGGCATGATTGGCGATGAGGAACTTTATGAAGCCTGCGACAAGTATGGTATCATGGTATGGCAGGACTTCTGGCTGGCAAACCCTGCCGACGGACCGGACCCTTATTATCCGGAAATGTTTATTGCCAATGCCGAAGATTATGTAAGACGTATTCGCAGCCATGCTTCTATAGGAATATACTGCGGACGTAACGAAGGATTCCCTCCTGAGACTATCGACAAGGCTCTGAGAAGAATAGTCAAGGATGAGCACCCTGGATTGCATTATATTCCAAGCTCGGCCGATGATGTGGTGAGCGGACACGGTCCTTACCGTATGCTGCCTGCCAAGACTTACTTCACTCTTGAAACAGGAAACGACAAGTTCCACAGCGAACGTGGTATGCCTAACGTGCTTACATACGAAGGGTTCAAACGTACTTATTCGCCTGAAGGCATGTGGCCGCAGTCGCACGAATGGGGTATGCACGATTATACCTTGGAGGGTGCTCAGGGGGCAACTTCCTTTAATGAGATAATAGCCAAAGGTTATGGAGAGGCAAATAATGCCAAGGAATTTACAGAAAAAGCACAGTGGGTAAATTACGACGGACACAGAAGTCTGTTCGAATCGCGCAGCAAAAACCGAATGGGACTGCTTATGTGGATGAGTCACTCGTGCTGGCCTTCTATGGTATGGCAGACTTACGACTACTATTTTGAGCCTACTGCCGCATATTTTGCCATAAAGAAAGCTTCCGAACCGCTTCATATACAGTGGAATCCGGCTTCGGATGAGGTTGAGGTGGTGAACTATAGTGCCGGCTCGAGAAAGAATCTCACCGCCAAGGTGCAGGTTCTTAATATGGATGCTACCGTGGCATGGGAAAAGGAAGTGAATATAGACAGTGACGAAGATACCACAAACAAGTGTATTAAATTAGAGTTCCCCGAAAACATTTCAAAAGTACATTTCATTAAGATGTGGCTTATGGAAGACGGTAAGGTAATTTCCGACAATTTCTATCACAGAAGTCTTGAGGAGAACAATTACCAGGATCTGAACAAATTAGGAAAAGTGAAACTTGTTTCTGAAGTGGAATCATCGAAAGATGAGAACGGAAACTGGACTGCTAAGGTGCAGCTTGAAAACACCAGCAATGTACCTGCTCTTATGGTAAGGCTGAATGTTACAGGCGACAAGGATGGCGACCAGTTCTTGCCGGTATTCTATTCTGATAATTATTTTGCTCTGTTGCCGGGTGAAAAGAAATCGGTAAATATCAGATGGAAGGATGTGGATACAAGAGGTAACAATCCTGTGGTGAATATTACCGGTTTTAATGTGGAATAATCTGTACTTGGATTCTATCAGATAAATTTTAAAGCATAGATTAATTTTAAAGCATGGAATAGATTTTAAAGCAAGGATAGATTTTAAAGCATAAAATGGCAGACCATAGTGTTATAACAGCACTTTTGGTCTGCCATTTTGGCATTTTATGACACCGTATAGTATATGGCATTCATTTTGTATGAATTGAATCAAAAAATATTTTGAATAATAATTCAGATAATAATTCAGACTATAAATCTGAAGATAATTCTGAAAACTAATAATATTCTGACAATAAAAAATTAAAATATAAAACTATGCAAAAAGGTAATATCGGGGTTACAACAGAAAACATATTCCCCATCATCAAGAAATTCTTATACAGTGACCATGAAATTTTTCTTCGTGAGTTAGTTTCAAATGCGGTAGATGCTACACAGAAACTTAAGACTCTTGCTTCGAAAGGTGAATTCAAAGGTGAGTTGGGCGATCTTACCATAAAGGTAAAATCAGAAAACGGTACTATTGTTATTTCCGACCGTGGTCTTGGTCTTACTGCCGAAGAAATAGACAAATATATTAATCAGATAGCTTTCTCTGGTGCAAACGACTTCCTTGAAAAATATAAAGACGACGCAAATGCCATTATAGGACATTTCGGTCTTGGTTTCTACTCTGCATTTATGGTGGCAAAGAAAGTGGAAATCGTTACAAAATCATATCAGGAAGGTGCTCAGGCTGTAAAATGGACTTGCGACGGAAGTCCTGAGTTTACTATTGAGAATATAGAAAAAGACGACAGAGGTACTGATATCATCCTTTATGTAGACGATGACTGTAAGGAATTCCTCGAAGAAGGAAGATTGATGGGATTGCTGAGAAAATATTGCAGATTCCTTGCTGTTCCTGTCGCTTTCGGAAAGAAGAAAGAATGGAAAGACGGTAAACAGGTTGATACAGATGAGGATAATGTTATCAATGATACTTGCCCTATCTGGACCAAGAAACCAAGCGAACTGAAGGATGAAGACTATAAGAAGTTCTATCGCGACCTCTACCCTATGTCGGACGAACCTCTGTTCTGGATTCATCTGAATGTGGACTTCCCGTTCAATCTTACAGGTGTATTGTACTTCCCTAAGATTAAGAGTAATATCGACTTGCAGAAAAACAAGATTCAGTTGTACTGCAACCAGGTATATGTAACCGACTCTGTAGAAGGTATAGTTCCTGACTTCCTTACTCTGCTTCATGGTGTAATCGACTCTCCGGATATTCCTCTTAACGTATCGCGTTCTTACTTGCAGAGCGATTCTAACGTGAAGAAGATTTCTACTTATATCACCAAGAAGGTAGCCGACAGACTTCAGTCTATCTTCAAGAACGACCGTAATGAGTTTGAATCAAAATGGGACGATCTGAAGATTTTCATCAACTACGGTATGCTTACTCAGGAGGATTTCTACAGCAAGGCTGAAAAGTTCGCATTGTTTAAAGATACAGACAGCAAGTACTATACTCAAGAAGAGTATAAGACTCTTGTTTCCGGAAATCAGACAGATAAGGACGGTAATCTTATATATCTGTACGCCAACAACCGTGATGAACAGTATGCTTATATTGATGCTGCTACAAGCAAGGGCTACAATGTCCTTATGATGGACGGACAGCTCGATGTGCCAATGATTAATATGCTTGAGCAGAAACTCGAGAAGACTCGTTTCACACGTGTGGACAGTGATGTTATAGACCGACTTATAGTGAAGGAAGACAAGAAAGGTGATGAACTGAAAGAAGATAAACGCAGTCTGTTGTCGACTGTATTCAACGGACAGTTGCCTAAATTGCCGAAGACTGAATTCCATGTTGAGACTCAGGCTATGGGTGAAAACGCATCGCCTATCATCATTACTCAGGCAGAATATATGCGTCGTATGAAGGATATGGCTAATATCCAGCCGGGTATGAGTTTCTATGGTGAAATGCCTGATATGTACAGCCTTGTACTCAACAGCGACCATAAGTTGGTTAAACAGGTTCTTGAGGATGCTGAATCATCTTGTGCTGAAAAGCTTATTCCTGTAGAATCTGAAATAGCAATGCTTACACTGAGAGAAAATGAACTCAACAAGGCTCATGAAGGCAAGAAGGATGAGGAAATTCCTGTTGCCGAAAAGGATGAACTGAAGGATGTGGAAAAGAAACTCGAAGAGCAGAAGAACAAGAAGAATGATATTCTTAATGAATATGCTGCGGGCAACAAGGTGGTTCACCAGCTTATTGACCTTGCTCTTCTTCAGAACGGAATGCTTAAGGGTGAAGCTCTTATAAACTTCGTGAAGAGAAGTATTGATATGATTTAAATTCTATTTTATTAGGATATAAATTAGGAATATTAATTAGGGTTTTAAATTAAAGATACTAATTTAAGATACTAATTATTAAAGATATTAATCAAGGGTTTAAGCCTGCCGGTGTTTTCATGCCGGCAGGCTTTTATTTTATTTAAATATTACTTGGGCATTAATTGGTTATAAATTTATTTTTTGTAACTTTGGTTATTGAAAAAACATATTAGACAGGCTTTTATTAAAACACTCACACTACATGAAAAGATTTTTCTTTTTTCTATTGACTTCAATAATCATTTCCTTTGGCTATAACGGCATCGGACTAAATATACTTTATGCTCAGAAAGTAGGACTTGTGCTCAGTGGTGGCGGAGCAAAGGGTATGACTCATATAGGTATTATCAGGGCTTTGGAGGAAAATAATATACCTATCGACTATATTACAGGTACGTCTATGGGAGCTATAGTGGGTTCTCTGTATGCCATGGGGTATTCGCCCGATGATATGGAGAAGCTTATCAAGTCGCCAAGTTTCAAGAGATGGTACTCTGGAGGAATTGAGGAAGATTACATGTATTATTTCAAGATGAATCCTCCTACTCCGGAATTCATCAACATAAAAATGTCAAAAGAAAATATGATGAGTAAGGTAAAGACACAGTTTTTGCCTACAAGCTTTGTCGACCCTATACAGATGAATATCGTATTTGTGGAGCTTTTCGGTCAGGCTACAGCGCAGTGCCGCGGAAACTTCGACAAGCTTTTTGTTCCGTTCAGATGTATCGCATCTGATGTGTACAACAAAAAGGCTCTGATAATGAGAAGTGGTGATCTTGGTGATGCCGTAAGAGCCTCAATGAGTTTTCCGGGTATGTTCAAACCTATAGAGATTGATTCTGTTCTGGCTTATGATGGAGGTATTTATGACAATTTCCCGGTAACTACCATGATTGAAGATTTTCATCCGGATATTATTATAGGTAGTGTGGTAAGCTCAAACCCAAGCAAGCCTAAAGAGGGGGATATTATGAGCCAGCTTGAAAATATGATTATGCAGAAAACTGACTATTCAATACCCGACTCAATGGGGATTTTAATGACTTTCAAGTATACCGATGTGAGTCTGATGGATTTCGACAGGTTTGATGAACTGCATGATATCGGATATAACAGAACCATACAACTTATGGATTCTATCAAACAGAGAATTTCAAGAAGAAGCAATTTCAGAACTCTTGAAAGAAAGCGTGTTGATTACAAGAGGTCGCTACCGGAAATGAAATTCAGGAAAATTATTATTCATGGTGCCGACGATCAGCAGAAAAGGTATATCCGAAGAGGGTTCCATACTTCAGATGATGAGATTTTTACAATGGAGGATCTTAGAAAAGGGTATTTCAGACTGCTTTCTGACAATATGATTTCTGAGATTATACCTAAGGTAGAGTACGATTATATTGACAAGACTTTTACTTTGCATCTTAAGGTTACCATGGCCGACAAGCTGTGGCTTAAAGTGGGAGGTAATGTAGGCTCCAATGGTGCTAACCAGATTTATCTTGGTGCAACGTATCATGATCTTGGGAGCTACTCTAAGGAGTTTTCAATAGATGGTCAACTGGGGCAGATTTATAATAACCTTCAGTTGTCGGGCAGAATAGACTTGCCTACTACTATTCCTACTTCGTATAAACTTGTGGCTTCACTTTCTTCATTCGACTATCTGAAACAGGAAAGGTTGAGCAACCAGAGAAACAGCCCTATCTTCAACAATAAGAAGGAGCAGTTTGTGAAATTATATTTCAACATGCCGTTCTTGAGCAAACATAAGGCTGAGTTCAGTATAGGAGTGGCCGGACTGGAGGACCAGTATTACCAGACAAATATCATCGATTTCTCGAATGCCGTAAAAGACAGAAGTAATTATTCTATCCTTGGAGGTAGTGTGGCTCTCGAAGGAAATACTCTGAACGGGAAGCTTTATGCCACTGAAGGAAAAAAAGACAGGCTGGCCGCTCATATATATTCGGGCACTGAGAAATATAAACAGGGAATAGGTACCGACCCGTATAATGGGGAATATAATTATACTCAGGCGTGGCTGCAGATTTCATATGAAATGGAGAAATATTTCAGATTGAAGAACAAATTCAGAATGGGTTCGTATGTTCATGCGTATTATTCTTCAAGAAATTTCAGTAATAATTATAGGGCCACTATGATGCAGGCCGGAGAATTCTCGCCTACCGTGCATAGTAAGATTACATATAATGAGGCTTTCAGAGCCAATCAGTTTATCGGACTTGGTGTGATGCCTATTTATGAGTTCAGCTCGATGTTTCATGCTCGCCTGGGAGTTTATGGATTTATGCCTTTCTTCCCTATCGAACCTGATGAAACAAATAAGGCAAAGTATGGCAAAGCTTTAAGCAAAATTGAGTATATCACTGATTTGTCTTTGGTGTTAAGACTTCCGTTCGGCTCTGTATGTGCTTATGCCAATTATTATAGTTCACCTAAAAGCAACTGGAATATCGGTATTTCATTAGGTTGGCAGATTTTTGGAGAAAGGTTTATGCAATAACTGTATGTGTAATCTTTTAAAGTATATTACAGGCAGATTCTTACAGATTTATAAAATTAATTGAAAAAAAATCAGGAGAAAATTTGCATATATAAAAAAAACTCCATACCTTTGCACCCGTTAAACAAAAAGAGATGGCCGCGTAGCTCAACTGAATAGAGTAGCTGACTACGGATCAGCCGGTTACAGGTTTGAATCCTGTCGCGGTCACTCAACTTGATTTGACATTTATTGTATAGTGTTTGGCCGCGTAGCTCAACTGAATAGAGTAGCTGACTACGGATCAGCCGGTTA
>artificially_reared_2__coassemble_85_pt1 | contig 65784 bp, 63 predicted proteins | sample artificially_reared_2__metabat2_high_PE_035 | metagenome-assembled genome bin artificially_reared_2 | reverse complement strand
TTGCTCAGGTACTTAAAAAAAATATTTTATAATAGTGTTGCGGAATTAAGGTTAAAGATGATATTATGGACAATACTTTCGTACATTCTGGAGGTAAATTTGTATTTACATATACAGAACAAAACCAGAACGAAGGAAGTGTTTCATTGTATCCAAACAGTTCGAACAATAGTCTGAGCGGTATATTCAGCCAGGAAACAAGATATTCGGATATTGACGGCAAACCATATCAGGAATTCAATATTACAATGGCAAATGGCAGCAAACATACTCTTATGCTTAAAGAGGAGCGAATTTCATCCGACAGTACGGCTTTATCTTTTATAGAAAATGTTACTACTGATTATAAATACGACTACCCTGCTCTTGAAAAAGCTGAATTGATAATCAACCTTCAAGCTCAAGTTTCCGAATAGTGTTTGGAACAGAACTGTTGCTGTAACGCCTCTATGAATAAATAACAGATTAATGAGCTCCAAATAATGAAAGGAAATCCCGAACACATAGAAATTCAGTCTTTCGACTTATTTAACCGCATAGAACAGATTCACAGACAGCCCGCAGCATGTATATCCAACCTGCGGGCCAAATATATTCTACTAAGAAAAGTATTGGAACAAGCCTGCTACGAGCTTACAGCAGATGTTACAGCTGTTTTTGCGAATTTATTTTCCAGGCTTGATTTTATATGCAAGGAGAAGAAAATGAATCCGTCGGACAGATATGCCATACAAACGATGAGACGTAACTGTAACTCTGCCTCGGACGATGATTTCAAAGCCGACATGAATGAATATCTATATGATCTGAGAGCATTGGTGAGGTTTATTTCACTTGCCTATGAAGAAGATATACCGGCATCTATTCTACCGGAGATTCCTCATTCAAACCGTCCTTATAGCGGCACCAGACTATCGCATATTCCTTATGTAAGAGCGTCTGTAAACAGCTGGAATAATTCTCTTATTTATGCGGCAACAGACAGCAGCGATGACCCTTTCATCATAATAAATTATGCCAAAGGTGGATACAATAATGATTTGATGTATATATCCAACCTGCTCAAGGAAAACATGCAAATAAATCTTCTTGATGTAAAGGTTGATGAAGAAAATCATTATATACCTAAACTGATTATTCTTTATCCGGATTATCTTATCGATATCAGCTCGTTATCTGCATGTTTCAGAGAGTATGGACATCATCCTTACAATTTCTTTATAAACAGGATAAAGCCAAAAGCCAATTCGTACCAGATTCTGTTGGGAAATCTTGCAGGACAATTGCTTGACGACTATGTAAACGAAAAAAGCGATAGTCCGGTAACTTATGCCAATACATTAAAAAAATTCTTTTCAAGTGCAGCACTCGACTTCTGTACATGTAATATACCTGCCGATTTTCACAGTCAGGCACAAACTCAGATGATGAATATACGGTCTTTCGTTAACGATATTCTTCCTCACAGTATTTCGTCATTCAATAAAAAGAATGTTATGCTTGAAGCATCGTTTATATGCGAAAAGCTTGGTCTCCAAGGTCGTGTGGATTTATTGCAAAAAGATTTTAATGTACTTATAGAACAAAAGGCCGGAAAAAAAGACGAATATAACCACAGACATAAAGAAGATCATTTCCTGCAGATGATGTTATATCATGGAGTTCTTATGTACAACTTCGGTAAAGAGACGGAAAATATGCAGACTTTCCTGCTTTATTCGAAATATACTGACGGACTGATGATTGAACATTTTTCTGAAAAGCTTTTCAGAGAATGTATCAGACTAAGGAACATGATAGTATGCAACGAAATGTCTCTTGGAGAAGGAGAAATTAAAAATCTTATAGAAAATATTAATACAGACCTGCTAAATGAGTTAAATACCAACAGCAAGCTTTGGACCAACTATCAGGAACCCGAATTATATGGAATTATCCAAAACCTTAAACATAATTCACCGTTGGAAAGGGCTTACTTTGAAAGGTTTTATACTTTCGTGGCCAAAGAATCTATATTGGCAAAAACTGGTGGCAGTACAGATTCTTCAAGAGGATTTGCCGGAACATGGCATATCCCTCTATCAGAAAAGATAGAAAACGGTAATATCCTGTTAGGACTGACTATTAAAGATAAAAAGAAAAGTTCTCCAGGCAAAGGTTATGACCTTATAGAGCTTAATATCCCTGCACAGGGTGAAGACTTTCTGCCTAATTTCAGAAAGGGAGATATCATAATCTTCTATTCGTATCATAATAACTTACCTGATGTAAGAAAAGAAATTCTTCAAAAAGGAAACATACTTGAGATATCGCACGACAGCATTACAATTATACTCAGAAACGGGCAACAGAATAAAGATATTATAGGTGGTGATAACGATGTTTTTGCCATTGAGCACGATTCTTCCGATATTTCGGCGACAAGCAGTATCAGAGGGCTTTTTTCTTTTCTGTCGGCAAGACACGACAGAAAAGAACTTCTATTGGGAATCAGGCCTCCTGAAACAGACAACAATATATGTCTCAATGGTAATTATGGAAGATTCAACGATATAATTCTCAAGGAAAAACAGGCAAATGATTATTTTCTACTGGTAGGACCTCCTGGAACCGGCAAGACTTCGTGTGCACTTAGGTTTATGGTTGAAGAGGCTTTGTCGGAAGAGAATACCTCGCTTCTTCTTTTATCGTACACCAACAGAGCCGTAGATGAAATATGCAGTATGCTTGTAGATTCCGGTATTGCCGGAAAAAATCCTTTCATCAGAATTGGAAACGAAATGTCGTGCGACAGAAGATATACAGATTATCTCCTGAAAAATTCTGTTTCCGACTGTCCCCGACTTCAGGATATAAAAAACAAATTGCTTTCTACACGTATTTTCGTTGGTACTACCACGGCAATCAACAACAGGCTTAACATCTTTGATATCAAGCATTTCGATATTGCAATAATAGATGAAGCCTCGCAGATTCTGGAACCGGATATCATTGGTATCCTGTCGGCTAAGACTAATACAGATAATGCAATAAGCAAATTTGTTCTGATTGGAGACTACAAGCAATTGCCTGCCATAGCTATACAGAATGCAGAAGATGCAACCGTATCCGATCCTTTACTGAAAACTATTGGAATATCCGACTGCAGAAACTCTTTATTCGAACGTCTGTATAGGATAAGCGGAAATAATGTAAAGAGTGTTTTGCGGAAACAAGGACGAATGCATCCTGCCATAGCCGAGTTTCCTAATAATGCATTCTATTATAATGAGCAACTGGAAAGTGTACCTCTCGAACATCAGCTGGAAGACTTTCCATACAGTCACAACAGTATAGATAATGAAGAAAATAACAATATTAATAAATTGCTAAGAAACAGAAGAATGATATTCATTCCATGTGATACACCTGAGCAGAATTCTTCATATTCTGAAAAAGCAAATATTAATGAGGCAAAAATTGTAGCATGTCTGCTCAAATCTATTTATAATCTTACAGCCGATTGTTTTAATGCAGATAAGACAGTAGGTGTAATTGTGCCTTACAGAAATCAAATTGCAATGATAAGAAAAGAGATTAGTTCTCTTAATATACCAGAGCTTCAGAATATTTCTATAGATACCGTTGAAAGATATCAGGGCAGCCAAAGGGATGTTATTATATATTCGTTTACTGTCAGGAATTTCAGTCAACTGAATTTCCTAACATCAAATACATTCCATGAAGATGAATTTATAATAGACAGAAAGCTAAATGTAGCCATAACCCGTGCCAGAAAGCAACTTATTCTTACAGGAAATCCTAAAGTATTGGGTGCCAACATTACTTTTTTCAAACTTATGGAATATATAAGAATGAGCAATGGATATATCGAAACCAATACAGACGACTTCTGCAAAGGAAATTTCAGTATACCTGAATATAACTCTTGTTGGGATATTAATAGTTGTACTTATTCTCTTCCGGAACATATCAAAATTTTATTTGATAATATCATTGAAAAGAATCCTGCTCTTAAAGACATAATGAAAAGAAACTCAGACGCACGTAATAGAGAGTTAATATCTTATGGCAGAACCGACTTTTCAATAAGAGATATAACTCAAGAAGAATTTGCTTTACTATACAACTACTATAATATGAGAAAACAATATTCTGCCGCACGTTCACTATTCGAAAATCATGGAAGCTGGTTTAGAGATGCAGTAAGAAACGTTTCCGGCAGAGTGGTTTTCTGTGACTTGTCATACGAATCATCAGCTTCCGGAATGGCATTTATGGATATTTGCAAATCATACAGGCACACAGATATGAATTATATAGGAGTACACCCAATATATGAATTATCCGAAATAAGCAGAAGTTTTCTCGAAGATGAAAGCTACAAGCATGCAAAGGCCTCATTTTATCCGCGAATTACGGCTATAAAGGACAGTTTCTGGAGTGTTCACTCTATATTGCCGGAACTTGTGATTTTCAATCTGTCAAGTATCTTCGACAGGATTTCGCCATTAGAGGCAAGACATTTAGCTGTTCAGATTAATCAAATAGCGCATGCACACCCTCTAAATCACTATATTCTGATATATAGGGATGACGCAGGTGAAAGAATGAATATAAACTCATACAGAGCTTTCTGTTGCAGTCTGAGTAAAATCTTTGCTAAATTAAACGAGAAAATGCCGGTCTACGCAAAGTTCTATTACAACCAACAGAACGACAAGCTGAATGCTGCCGACAGCTGTTCAGGTAATCCTGAATATGGTAGCTTTATTTATGAAATCATATCAAACAGATAAAGATTTAAGTAACAGTAAACATTTATATTAATATATTATAGAGCGAAATCTTTTCAATATAACTCTTATGGGAACCGTTCATAACAACAATAGTACAGGAAAGCGCGCAATAATAGTCGGTGCTACATCAGGTATAGGATACGAAGTAGCAAAAATACTTTATTCAGAAGGCTGGATAATAGGTCTGGCAGGAAGAAGAGAAGAAAATCTGATACATATCAGAAAGGAACTTGGTGAAAAAAACATTTTCATAAAGACCATTGATATCAGAAAGGACGAGGCAGAAGAGCTTCTTTACGAACTTATCCGTGAAACCGGTGGTATGAATCTGTATTTTCACAGTTCCGGTATCGGACATCAGAATTATTCTCTGCAGAAAGAAATTGAAATTAATACAGTTGCTACAAACGGCGTAGGATTCACAAGAATGGTTGGTGCCGCTTACAGATACTTCAAAGAACATAATAACGGCAACGGTCATATTGCCGTTATAAGTTCTATTGCCGGAACAAAGGGACTTGGAGCAGCCCCTGCATATTCGGCAACAAAAAGATTCCAGAACATATATATTGATGCTTTGGAACAACTTTGCCACATAAACAATGAGAAGATTTCCTTTACAGATATTCGTCCCGGATTTGTTGGTACCGGATTACTTAACGACGGGAAAAACTATCCCATGCTTATGAAAGCAGATAATGTAGCAAAACACATTGTATCGGCACTCAACAAAAAGAAAAGAACAGTAATAATCGACTGGAGATATCGTGTTCTTGTTTTCTTCTGGAAAATGATACCGGGATTCATCTGGAAAAGGATGAAAGTAAGAAACTGATAGATTAACTGATAGTTAACCGATATGCTTGTAGACCAATATGTTTGTATTATGATATATTAATGAATAAACGGTTTATAAGCATATCAAGTATATTTCAGTTCTTTTTCTTTTGTTACAATTGTACAAAGTCTGCGGTAAACATACCTGAATGCAGGAACAAGAAAAGCTACAGCAAAGACCCAAGCTGTAGAATCTCCGAAGCATACAGCCCAATATCCCCACAATGGTACAGCTATTGCACTGACCAGTATACGTGCAATCATTTCTGCTACCCCGGAAAACATTGACAGTTGTGTATATCCGGCTCCCTGGATAGTATATCTAAGTATACAAAGCATTCCAAGAAAAGGAAAGAATGTTGCCGACACATGAAGAAACAAAGCTGTTTTTTCTATTACTTCTGTTTCAGATGAATCAACGAAGAGTAAAGCAATATCAGCCGACAAGTTCCATAGAACAAGATTAACAAAAATAACATACAGCACCATTATCATAGTTGCCGATTTTACTCCCTGCAATATTCTTTCCGGCTTACCAGCACCATAATTCTGTCCGCTATACGTAGCCATAGCCATACCAAGGCTTTCGAGCATGCACAAAAAGAACATCTTTATTCTCATAGCTGCAGTGAAAGCCGCCACACACGCTGTTCCGAGCGCATTATTAGAACTCTGGAGCATTATACTTCCTATGGCTGTTATAGAAAACTGAAGTCCCATAGGTGCACCAATATAAAGAAGCTGTTTGGCCAGTTCCGGACGGAACTTCCTGTCGGATGGAGTAGTTTTAAGTATTTCAAACTTCCTGTACATATAAATGTAACACAACAAAGCTGAAACTCCTTGAGAAAAGACTGTAGCAATTCCGGCACCAGCCACACCCCAGTCGAGTACCAATATACATACAAGGTCGAGCATAATATTAAGAACTGTAGAAAGCAACAGGAACCAGAAAGGTGTCTTGCTGTCGCCTAATGCTCTTATAATACTTGACAAAAGATTATAATAAAATGTACATGGAATACCAATAAATGTTACGAGCAGATACAGATAAGCATCATGCAAGATATTTTCGGGAGTCTGCATCCATTCAAGAATAAATTCGCACAGCAAGCTCGTTACAAAAGCAATTGCCACCGACATTATACCCGCAAGTTTGAGACTGACAGATACAAACCTCCGCATAGTAACATAATCTCGGGCACCGAACTTCTGAGCTACAGGTATCCCGAAACCTCCGCAACATCCGTTACAGAAACCTAAAATCAGAAATACAACCGAAGTACTGGCTCCTACTGCAGCCAGAGCATTTATTCCCAGGAACTTGCCCACTATAGCCGCATCTACAAGTGAATATGTCTGCTGAAGAAGATTTCCGAGAATCAACGGAATAGTAAAGTTTAGTATAAGGGGAAGCGGAGCCCCTGAAGTCATTTCTTTAGATTGTGCCATAATTCCCTATTTTTCATTAACCTGAAACTATTCTTTATGCTTTATGATTATATTATGATATATAACCAATAATATCACTTTTACCTTTAGAACATAAAATCCGTGCAAAGTTAATCAAAAAAAGACTGTATTATACATCAACACTTATAAAAAGTTATTGAGTATAATACAGTCTTAAACTATTCAATTATATATAATATAAAAGAGCAAAGTATCAGATACCGAGAGATTTCTTCACAGCATCAACCTTGGCTGTAGCTTCAGCATCAACTTTAGCATATTCATCTGCCGATTTCATTTCACCCTTAATTTCCATATAGAACTTAATCTTAGGCTCAGTTCCTGAAGGACGTACAGAAATCTTTGTTCCGTCTTCTGTAAAGAACTGAAGAACATTAGAAGGTTCCGGCATATCTATATCAGAAACATTACCTTCACCGTCGGTAGCCTTCAAAGTCTTGTAATCCTTTACAAGAGAAACCTTAGAACCACCAAGTTCTTTTGGAGGACACGCACGGAAGTTATCCATCATAGCCTTGATTTCATCGGCACCGCTCTTACCTGGTTTAACCACATTCACAGTAACCTCTTTAGAGAAACCATATTCAAGATAAATATCCATCAATACATCATACAATGTCTTGCCCTGGTCTTTTGCCCATGCACAGATTTCAGCAAGTAAAGCACAAGCAGAAACGGCATCTTTATCGCGAACAAAGTCTTCAGCAAGGAATCCGTAGCTTTCTTCACCACCACCGATATACTGCTTAACACCTTCATTAAGACGGATAAGACGTGCAATCCATTTGAAACCAGTATAACAGTCGAACATCTCAATATTATTCTTGTCGGCAACAGCCTTGATAAGTTCTGTAGTAACAATAGTTTTAACAATAAACTCGTTACCCTTCATCTTACCCATGGCAATGCGGTTCTTGATAATATAATACAAGAAAATCAAACAAGTCTGGTTACCGTTGATAAGTACCCATTCTCCCTTGCTGTCCTTGCAAGCCATACCCACACGGTCTGCATCAGGGTCGGAAGCCATAACGATATCACCATCTATACTCTTTGCAAGATTGATAGCCAATGTAAGAGCCTCAGCATTTTCCGGATTAGGAGAAACTACTGTAGGGAAATCTCCACTCTTAACCATCTGTTCTGGTACACAGTGTACATTTTCGAATCCCCACATTTTCAATGCGTCAGGGATAAGCATCATACCTGTACCATGGATAGGAGTATAAACAATCTTAAGATCTTTCTGACGTTTGATAACCTCAGGATCAATAGAAATTGAATGAACCTTTTCAAGATAAACCTTATCTATATCCTTACCGATAATCTGGATAAGTTCCTTATTACCTTCGAATTTGATATCAGCAGCAGAAGCAATCTTGTTTACTTCATCGATAATACCCTTGTCGTGTGGAGCAAGAACCTGTGCACCATCATCCCAATATGCCTTATAGCCGTTATATTCTTTAGGGTTATGAGAAGCAGTAAGGATAATACCGCTCTGGCAACCAAGGTGACGTATTGCAAACGACATTTCAGGAGTTGGACGCATATCTTCGAAAAGATATACTTTAATGCCATTGGCAGAGAAGATATTTGCAGAAATTTCGGCAAACAGACGGCTGTTGTTACGGCAGTCATGTCCTACTACAACCGAAATATCACTCTTACCGGCAAAACATTTGTTAAGATAGTTAGACAAGCCCTGAGTTGCAGCACCCACAGTATAAATGTTCATTCTATTTGAACCTACACCCATAATACCGCGCAAACCGCCTGTACCAAATTCCAGATCTTTATAGAAAGCTTCAATCAAGTCTGTTTTATCTTCACTTTCAATCATTCGCTTAACTTCGGCCTGAGTTTCTGCATCGTAAGCAGGAGTCAGCCAATTCTGAGCTTTTTCAGTACAAAGTTTAATCAATTCTTCGTTTCCCATGATTAATTATTTTTTTGATTAATATTTATTTTATAGATACAAAAATAGACTATTCATTAATAATATCCTAATTTTTAGTACCAAAAAGCAGAAAATAAAAGACATTAAAACAGATAAAAACAAATATCGGGATATAGTGATTATGCCATTATTACAGAAATACTGATCATTAATAACAAAACCGCCATATCCCGATATTAAGATATCCGGAAAGTCCTTTTCAGACTATATAATTATTTAGACTTATATCTTTCGCCGGTAGACTTAACCAACTCTTTCAGGAATTCTTCAGGATAACCCGGACGTTCGAGTGGAGCTACATTTCCTGTTTCAGGAGCCATAAGCTTGCCGTTTTTCATCTTTTTAACTGCTCCATCGTTATAACGTACAATAAGGAATTCACCAAGTTTCTTCCATCTGTCTATTGTTGTACGTGCAGTCATGTCTGTATAGTTGGTAAGAAAATCCTTAGCTTTATTCGGATCTTCCTGGAAGAGTTTAACAGCTGAAGCCTCTATTCCTTCCTGAGCTGTAGCAAAAGTATTCTCCAGTTCATCCTGAACAGCACGCATGTCGCCTATCATAAGACTGTAGCGCGGACGAATCATGTCAGCCACCCAGTTGTAAATCCAGAAAGCAGAATCCCATGAGAATGTAATGCAGTCACCGTTTCCTTCTGCATAAGGAGTAGGAATTCTGTCGGTACAGCAATACACCGGAGTGAACACAGTCATATTTGCATCATCAAGTCCGAACCACATTACTCCACCCACAGGATCAGGAAGAGAAGCACGCATTTGGGCAACAAAAGAAAAGGCACTCTGCTGTGTTGAAATCGGACGTTCGTTGAAATACTCAACCCCGTCAACCTTGAATGTAAGAGGAGACAATCTGTATGGAGTATTGAACGGACCGGCTCCAAGATCTTTTGTGATATCAAGAGGAGTACCCTCATAGTGGTCGCGCATTGCCTTCTGTACATCACGCACAGAAAGTTTTGAATCTGCCTTTATATAAAGAGGCATAGGCTCCTTACTTTCTCCAAGTGCATAAGGCAAATAAGCCTCACCTGTTGACTTGCTGAACATATTGAAGAAACTCCATACACGGGCTTCACAGAAACGTGCGCCACCGAAGTCAAGCGGATTATAAGCCTTAGAGAAGCTGAATTCAGAGTTTTTACCTTCGAAATATCCTTTCTCACGTGCAAATGAGATTACATCCGGTGAATAAAGGCAATTATCCTTATCATTCATATTGAATTTATGTATACGACTCTGGTTCGCGTGAGCCGCAATACAGTCATCCGGAATACGTACAGCTACCCATACCGCACCTTTCACACCCGGACCTTTACCAATCATTTCCATAATCCATGCTTCATTAGGATCGGCAATCGAAAATGATTCACCGCTACTGTAGTAGCCATACTCTTTTACCAGATCAGTCATAATTTTTATGGCTTCCTTGGCTGTACGAGAACGCTGAAGGGCAACATATATAAGACTTCCGTAGTCCATAACTCCAGTGGTATCAACAAGTTCAGGACGTCCGCCGAATGTTGTTTCGGCTATAGTTACCTGAAACTCATTCATGTTTCCCACTACATTATATGTCTGTTTCGCTTCTTTAATTTTTCCAAGATACTTACCAGTATCCCAATCGTGTATTTCACGCATCGCGCCTTCAGGATGTGTTGCAGCCGGATAGTGATATAACCAGCCAAACATACCATACGAATCGGCAGAATAAGAAACAATAACTGAACCGTCGGCAGAAGCTTTCTTACCGACTATAAAGTTGGTACAAGCCCAACCGTTAACTACAAAGGCTGCCAGTAACACCACAGCCATAAACACTCTGTTCATCATAAGCGTCTTAAAATGAATAATGGTTATTAATGTGTAATTTTCTATTATCAACAGTAATTATAAGTAATGCATTTATCAAGACAAAATTATAATAATATGCCCGATAATTTATATAACAAGACTCATATCAAAACTTCATATTCTTTACAGTCTCATTTCCGCACATGTCGGTTACAACCACCTTTAATGTGTGAGGAACTCCTTTTTTGACTCTCTTCTTATCCTGTATTATCAGCATTCCCTTCTTAAGTCCGAAAAGAACAAATTTCCCATCAACATAAACCTTATAGGTATTTATTCCAGAAGCAGAATCCTTTATACGGAAACGAATATCTGACGTTGACCTCCATCTTGCCTTATCTACCGGAGTAACAACCGGCGGAACTGTATCGACGGCAACAGAATAGGCTCCGAAGTTTCTAATCTTAGCGCGCATCCATCCATTGTCATACTCACCTCCTACCGAAGCTTTCCATTTGCCTACCCTTTGCTGGATATAATATTTTTCAGGAGATACTGTACCTGTCTTACGCAATCCTATTGCTATAGGACAATAACTGTGCAAAGGAGTATTTCCTGCATCTATATCATACTCTAATGAGACAGCTGATGAGTCTGTTTCTATAACATCAACTACAACAGGAACATCTTCATAAACATATCCCTTAGGTACTATAAACTCAAATCCGGGACGTTGCAACACAGTAGTTCTGCCGGCAGTAAGTATTTCTTTATCACCTAAAGAATTTTCCACACACTGCGGGATATCATGGCGTTCACCTCTGACAGTAAAACTGTAACTCCTTGAATTGCCGAAATTATCTTCAAGAACGTATACAAATTTATAGTTCCTTTCTTCGTTAATATCTATAATTCCAGTGCCATTCCCGGTCCACAACATTCTCAACTTATTTGCCGGAGCTTTATAAGACCTCATAATCAACCTTCTCGACCGGATATACTCATCATAGTCGGTAAAGGCATTTACCATTCTGTTTTCATCGGGAAGTACCCTGTCGGTCGTGCTACTGAAAACTTTCACTGAATCAACAAACAAGGTTACAGAATGCACACCATAAAAATTGGATGTTCCATCCATATAATCCTTGGCACTGATACCAGTATAAATCTTTCCCCAGGCTGTAACAGGCTTGTTTAATGAAGCTACAGGAAATATCTTCTTGCTTGCACTTCCGTTTATTACTCCCTGCCCTCCAACAGGATAAAATCCTACAAGGTTAGCAACCGGAGCTTTCGTATCCTTTATCCACTGTTTAAAGTAAGGCATAGGATCGAGATACTCGTCGGTATCAGTTTTTCTAATTTCAAGATGCAGATGAGGGCCTGCCGATGAACCCTCATTCCCACTATAGGCTATTATATCCCCTTGCTTGAAAGTAAATCTACCAGGTTCAGGATAAAGATAACATACAAATGTTTCATTCTCGTACTGATACTCTCTGACATACTTTTCAACTTCGGGAGCAAATGATATTATGTGTCCGTAAACCGATGTATGTCCGTCGGGATGGGTTATATATATAGCCTGTCCATAACCGCCATGTTGTACCGCCACACGCGATACATATCCGTCGGCTATACAGTGTATTGGATGACCTACCGTTCCTTTAGTTTTAAAATCAAGACCATTATGAAAATGATTTGGTCTGAGTTCGCCAAAATTTGCACTAAGCAAGATAGGAAAATCAAAAGGTGAACAATATTTAAGGCTGTCACCGGAAGCAAAAAGCAAGGAAGCACAGCAACCGGCAAGCATAACAGACAAACATCTCTTCATCAGTTTCATTTTAATTTATCAACACTATTTCGTCTAATTTCTTTTTTCAACACAACGCACTATATAAATACTTGCCTCGTACAATACAAATATAGGAACTGAAACAAGCAGCAAAGTAAAGACATCCGATGTAGGAGTTATTATGGCAGCTATAACAAGAGCTACGACATATGCATGCCTCCTGTATTTTTTCATAAAAGTGGAATTCAGTATTCCAAGCTTTGAAAGCAACCATGAAACAACTGGAATCTCGAACACAATGCCCATAAGAACACTAAGAAGCATCAATGTATCAATATATGAAGTCAGCATGATGGTATTCTGAACCTCAGCACTAACCTGATACTGGTTCAGGAATCTGAATGTCAACGGAAATATGATAAAATAATTGAGTAAGACACCCAGTATAAACAGCAGATACCCGCTCGTAGCTACTCTTAATGAATATTTCCTTTCGTTCTCATAAAGTGCCGGAAGAACAAACTCAAAAAGCTTGTATATAATATATGGTGAGGCCACAATAGCTCCAACATACATGGAAATGCTTACATGCACAAGAAACTGTCCGGCCAACTGCGTATTTATAAGCACAGTGTCAAACGATCCGGGACATAATTCAGGCATATCAAGTATTTCTGCCATTTTACAAAACAGTCTGTATAATACAAAATCATCTTCCTTAGGGGCAAGAATAACAGAAAAAATATCATCCTTAAACAGAAAAGCCAATAAAGAAAATACCAGTACTACCAGCACTATACTTATCAGTACACTGCGCAACTCATCGAGGTGTTCCCAAAAAGATAAAGAATCTTCCTTTTTATCCACGTAAATTATTGAAAAACCAGTCCTTTTCTGATTAATTATTTATTTGCGCATTATTCTTGTTTTCTGCACTGCCACATGATTTATTTTCCTGATTTACAGATGACTCTGATTTATCAGACCTGGAAGTCGCAGTATCAGCATCTTCAATTCCGTTTATCCCATCCTTAAAACTCTTCACTCCCTTGCCGAGACCTTTCATCAGTTCGGGTATTTTCTTACCCCCGAAAAACAACAGGATAATCAATGCGATGAAAAGAAGTTCCTGCATTCCAACTCCCAAAAGCAATAATGTATACATATATTTTTTATTTATAATATGAATAATGTACTACTCTGTCAGTGTTATTCTGAAAAATAGTTTTATAATTTACTGACACCCTTTCTGTAACTTATATTCGCGAAATGGATTTAAGCAAAAAATATCCGCCTATTATTTGCAGCATCATACCCGGTATTCCTATTCTGAAATCCTGAAGAGCAGCATCGGCACTACCGGTAATAAACCATTCGGCTATGCTTCCGAATAACTGATAGAACATAACCACAGCAAGCAAAGACAATATGCCTACCTTCTTATATCTGGAAGCCACATAGCCCGAAGCCACTGCCAGTAAAACAGATTTAGTTATGATAGCCGGAAGTACGGCTATAACAGGCATGCCGAAAAGGAAAGAATTAATAAGTGGCGACAAAACAGCAACAAGCAGACCAAGACGCATACCATACTTATAGGCCCCTATTAAAGTAAAAAAATAGATAGGCAACCATGTAGGCCCGCCAAGCTCAACACAATGACATAACTGAGGCAATAAGATATTACCCAACAAAAATAACGCAGCAAACAGATAGGTTTTAGTCTGCGTATAAGTAAGTGAGACAAATTTAAAGGTTGTATCCATATCTTTTTGTAATTCATATTTGTGCGCTACAAAGTTATTACTTTCAATTTATTCTCCATAAAAAATAACAAAGAAATAACATGGAAATAACTATGTCCGGAATAAATAAATTTATAAATATTTGGAAAATATGCAATTTTCACGTACCTTTGCGTCAGTAATCGATCAATCTTGGCCAGATTTATCCGATTTGTTATCTACTTTATTACAAGTTTTACTCTTGTTTATAATATGGATATCATGAGATTTTGAAGTATATATCATAATTACTATATGAATAATACATAATGTATCATTTATATGGCATTTATGATATGGTTTAATATGATGTAATCTTAAAAAGAGGATAAATTATGTTTACTATAATAGGAATAATGTTCACAGGCGTTGCGTTAGGATATATATTCCGCAACTTAGATTTTATTAAGAACACAGAAACAACAATTTCATATACCATTATATTGCTTCTATTTATTATGGGTTTTTCTGTTGGGTCGAACGACAAAATAATAGAAAACCTTGGAGCCTTCGGCTGGCAGGCAGCTATTCTTGCATGCTCGGCTACATGCGGAAGTATACTCGCGGCATGGCTTGTACTGGTATTATTTTTCAAGAAAGGAGAAAATCATGAAGGGTAGCATGGTAGTTCTTGCTTTCTTCATAGCCGGATGCATACTCGGAACACTCGACATCATACCTTTGGATATTCATAAAACCAACTTGTCGATGTACATTCTGTATGCATTAATGCTTCAGGTGGGGCTAAGCATCGGCTCAAGCAAGAATCTGAAATCAATAATAAAAGATATACGCCCCAAGTATTTGCTCATTCCTCTGGCTACAATTACAGGAACTCTTATGTTTTCGGCGCTTGCAAGCCTTATTCTGTCACAATGGAGTATTTTCGACTGCATGGCAGTGGGAAGCGGATTTGCATACTACTCACTGTCTTCTATTCTGATAACCCAGTTTAAAGAAGCTTCATTGGGAGTGCAACTGGCCACAGAATTGGGAACAATAGCCCTCCTGTCGAATATATTCCGCGAGATGATGGCACTGCTGGGCACACCGCTATTGGTCAAGTATTTCGGTAAGCTTGCTCCTATATCAGCCGCAGGAGTAAACTCCATGGATGTGGTTTTGCCGGTTATTACAAGATATTCGGGTAAGGATATGATACCTGTAGCCATATTTCATGGCATATTGATAGACCTTACCGTACCGTTTTTTGTATCATTCTTCTGCCGACTTTGATGAAAGTCGGCATTTTTTATACACTTTTCTACACAACAATCAAAATGAATCATTAAATTTGCAGTGAAATAAAAACAACAAACAAAAGCGTATCGAATAAAACTGAATGATAGAGAAACATATTGTACTCGAAGATATCGATCCTGTTATCTTCTATGGTGTAAATAACACGAACATACAAATGATTAAGGCTCTGTTTCCCAAACTAAGGATAGTGGCACGAGGCAATGTCATGAAAATTATGGGAGACGAGGAAGAGATGTGCGCATTCGAAGAGGCTGTAACAGCCATGGAAAAGCACTGCTCTAAATACAATTCGCTTAATGAAGAAGCTATTATAGATATAGTTAAAGGAAATACTCCTGAAAGCGGGAAGCATGGAGATGCCATAGTTTTCAGTGTAACAGGAAAACCTATCACCCCACGGAGCGAGAACCAGCATAAACTGGTAAAAGAATTCGAAAAGAATGATATGATTTTCGCTATCGGTCCGGCCGGTTCCGGCAAAACTTATACTGCCATTGCACTTGCAGTAAGAGCTCTGAAAAACAAAGAAATCAAGAAAATCATACTAAGCCGCCCTGCTGTGGAAGCCGGAGAAAAGTTAGGATTCCTCCCTGGCGACATGAAAGAAAAAATAGATCCGTATCTGCAACCGTTGTATGATGCTCTTCAGGATATGATTCCCGCTTCCAAACTTAAAGAATATATGGAACTGAACGTTATCCAGATTGCGCCTTTGGCTTTTATGAGAGGACGAACACTGAATGATGCAGTGGTAATTCTGGATGAAGCTCAGAATACTACAACCCAGCAGATAAAAATGTTTCTTACAAGAATGGGTATGAACACCAAAATGATTGTTACCGGTGATATGACCCAGATAGATTTACCTGCGTCTCAAACATCGGGACTGGTTCAAGCCATAAAAATTCTGAAAGGAGTCAAGGGTATCAGCTTTATCGAACTCAATAAAAAAGATATAGTCCGACACAAACTTGTAACCAAAATTGTAGAAGCTTACGAGAAATTCGAAAAAGAGACAAAGGACAATAAAAAAGTTGCCAAAGAAACAAAAGAGACTAAAAGTTCTAAAGATGTGAAGGACAATACTACAGAGGTTAAGGAAAACTGACTGTAATATCTTACATTAAATGTAATATCTTTCATTAATAAATAGTAGCAGAAAAGTAACAGAATATTAAGTAAACATATAATATTTATTTCCAAAAATAATTATAAGATGAGTAAAGCATTAACAAAAACAGATTTCAACTTTCCTGGTCAGAAAAGTGTTTACCATGGTAAAGTTCGTGATGTTTATAACATCAACGGTGAAAAACTAGTAATGGTTGCAACAGACCGTATCTCTGCATTCGACGTAGTTCTTCCTGAAGGTATTCCTTACAAAGGACAGATGTTGAACCAGATTGCAGCCAAGTTTCTTGATGCTACAACAGATATCTGCCCAAACTGGAAGCTTGCAACTCCAGACCCTATGGTAACTGTAGGTGTTTTGTGTGAAGGTTTCCCTGTAGAAATGATTGTTCGCGGCTATCTGTGCGGTAGTGCATGGCGTGCATACAAGAGCGGTGTTCGCGAAATCTGTGGCGTGAAGCTTCCTGAAGGTATGCGCGAAAACCAGAAGTTCCCTACTCCTATCATCACTCCTACAACTAAGGCTGAAATGGGTATGCACGATGAAGATATCTCTAAGGAAGAAATTCTTGCCAAAGGACTTGCTACTCCTGAAGAATATGCAACTCTTGAAAAATATACTCTTGCCTTGTTCGAACGCGGTACTAAGATTGCAGCAGAACGCGGTCTGATTCTTGTAGATACAAAATACGAATTCGGTAAGCACAATGGTCAGATTTATCTGATGGATGAAATCCACACTCCTGACTCAAGCCGCTACTTCTATTCAGAAGGATATCAGGAACGTTTCGAAAAAGGTGAACCTCAGAAACAGCTTTCTAAGGAATTTGTACGCGAATGGTTGATGGAAAACGGATTCCAGGGCAAGGAAGGACAGACAGTTCCTGAAATGACTCCTGAAATAGTTAATTCTATCAGTGAACGCTATATCGAACTTTACGAACATATCACAGGTGAAACTTTCGTTAAGGCCGATACAGCTGAAATACATTCACGTATCGAAAAGAATGTTACAGAATATCTTAGCAAGTAATTTCCCTGATAGGATTGCAATATAGAGGGTTTTCTATAAATTCGATATATAATCCGTGAAATGGGCGGGATTTTGCCCGCCCATTTTTTATATTGCAACAATACTTGCACTTCTATTTATAATATTTCTTTTCTGAATATATTGTAAGATATCATTCTCATTCATTTATATCTATTATCATTTCAAGTCAAAACATTACGCAATGTCCAAGTATCCACAAGAAAACATAAAGCCATACAACCAAGATGAAAGTAAAGCGGCTCAGGTAGAGAAAATGTTCGATAATATTGCTCCTACATACGATAATTTAAACCACGTACTATCATTAGGTATCGACAAGAGTTGGCGAAGAAAAGCTATCAACCTACTAAAGCCATACGCCCCAAAACATATGATGGATGTGGCTACCGGTACGGGAGACTTTGCCATTCAAGCTTGCCGTGTATTGCAGCCTGAAGAACTGATAGGTACAGACATTTCGGAAGGTATGATGAATGTGGGAAGAGAAAAAGTAAGACAGGAAAGACTCGACAGACAGATTTCCTTTGCCAAGGAAGACTGTACGTCATTATCTTTTCCAGACAACAGATTCGATGCAATCACAGTAGCGTTTGGAGTAAGAAATTTCGAAAATCTCGACAAAGGTCTATCTGAGATGCACAGAGTCCTGACTCCTGGCGGACATCTTGTTATTCTGGAACTTTCGGAACCGGAAGTTTTTCCGATGAAGCAGATGTATGCATTATACTCCAAAGTTGTAATCCCAACTTTAGGCAAACTTCTTTCTAAAGATAACAGCGCATATACTTATCTTCCACAGTCTATAAAGGCTTTCCCACAGGGAGAAGTCATGCAGAAAATCCTTTATAATGCCGGATTCAGCAAAGTGGAATTCAAAAGACTGACTATGGGTATATGTACTCTTTACTTTGCAACAAAATAACTTAACTTTCTTTACGGCCATGAAAAAATTCGGTTTAATAGGTTACCCTCTCGGACATTCATTCTCAAAGAACTTTTTTAACGAAAAATTCCGCTCTGAAAACATTTGTGCCGAATATGTTAATTTTGAGATTCCCACTATTGAGGACTTCAGCAAGGTTCTTAAAGCAAATCCCACACTATGTGGACTTAATGTTACCATTCCTTATAAGGAACAGGTAATAGGATATCTCGACGAACTCGACAAGGATGCAGCGGCCATAGGGGCTGTTAATGTAATAAAGATTGACAGATCTAAAGGTAAGCTGAAACTTATAGGATATAATTCTGATGTCTTGGGCTTTACACAGTCTATCGAAGGACTACTTGAGCCTCATCACAAGAAAGCCTTGATTTTAGGTACAGGCGGTGCCTCAAAAGCAATTAACTACGGATTAAAACAACTTGGTCTGGAAACTTTGTTTGTTTCGAGAAACAGACATAACGACAATACTATAACCTACAGTGAACTCACTCCAGAGATAATGAACGACTATAAAGTTATAGTAAACTGTACTCCTGTAGGTATGTATCCAAAAGCCGACGAATGTCCTGACATACCTTACGAATGCCTTACTCCGGAACATTTGTTGTACGATCTTCTTTACAACCCTGATACAACACTTTTCATGAAAAAAGGTTCGGACAACGGAGCTATTGTTAAAAACGGACTCGAAATGCTTCTTCTACAGGCTTTCGGCGCATGGGATATCTGGAACAAATAGAATTGGTACTTTTAATGCCTGGTTACTAAAGAATATACTTCTCAAAACACAACTATGAGTACAAAAAAGATTATTGCTTCAATAACAGTCTTTTTAATTATATTAGGCGGAATAATTATAGGGGGTAGTTTATATATGATAGACTACTCTCTACGCCCGGTAAACCGTGGAAAGGACCTTGCAGGATCGGAAGCTTATATGCGACAGACTTATCCGCAAATTAACCATTGGCTCGACAGTCTTAAGGACAACAGACTGCTTAAGGATACATTCATTATGGCAGACGATGGTGTAAAGCTTCACGCATATTATGCATATGCGTCAAAGCCTACCAGAAAGACAGCTGTTATAGTCCACGGTTATACAGACAGTGCCATACGTATGTTTCATATAGGATATCTTTACAATAAGTCGCTCGACTATAACATTATTGTTCCCGATTTAAGATATACAGGACTCAGTGAAGGAGATGCCATACAGATGGGCTGGAAAGACAGACTTGATGTTATAGACTGGATAGACCTTACTCCTGCCCTGTTTGGTGATTCTATTGAAACTGTAGTTCACGGAATATCTATGGGAGCAGCCACCACTATGATGACTTCGGGTGAAAACCTGCCAGATTATATCAAGTGTTTTGTTGAAGACTGTGGATATACCAGTGTATGGGAACAATTCAAGAAAGAACTGGACGAGCAGTTCGGACTTCCGGCTTTTCCACTATTATACACTGCAAGCTGGATTTGCCAGATTCAGAACGGATGGAACTTTCATGAAGCATCTGCCATAAATCAGGTGAAAAAATGCATAAAACCTATGTTTTTCATTCATGGCGACAAAGATGACTTTGTTCCTACATACATGGTTCATGAGGTATATAACGCCAAACCAGAGCCAAAAGAAATCTGGATAGTTCCTGATACCGACCATGCAACATCGTACAAGAACTACCCAGATGAATATACTAAGAGAGTAAAAGAGTTTACTGATAAATATATTAAATAATAACAATAAACTGACGACTGCCAATTTAAATACTATAAATCGTACCGATAACGAAAATAGCATAAATTTTACAGAAGACAATATCATAATATAACGAAACCTGCTGCAGTGAAATTCATGATTGGATATATAAACCAAACTTGCAGTTCATTATCAGATATACATGTCTACCGAAAGATACATAAACTCTGAGTTCTGCTTATCTGTTTCAAAATAGATTTTGTCTTCTCTTGCCAACCAGCCAATGGCTAAGTTCAAGTCTCTGTCTGATAAGCCGGAGGCTTTTTTTATTTCATCATAACTCCATTTTTTACCATTGTTGAGCAGTCTCCATACTATACCTGCATTGTTTCCAATAATATACTTATCCATAATCAACCGATATAATAATTTAGTTCTATATATAAAATATTTCTTCCACCTACAACATTTTCGTCAAGAGTCAGTTTGCGGTCGTGAGCAAGCCAGCCTATGGCTGCATTGATATCTCTGTCCGACAAACCTGTAGAATTCTTTATCTCCTGGTAATCCCATTTTCGGTTTTCACTCTGAAGGAGACTTAAAACCTTTTTTGCGTTTTCGCCAATTTCTTGTACATTCATAAGCAAAAGTTTTTAATGTTCATAAAACCATGTAAGCTGATATTTTTCTGTTATTGCAACAATTTTACCATTAAATTATCGCAATAAAGAATATATTTCAAACTTTTTGATACAAAATTAGCATTTTCCTGCAATAAAACAACACTTATGAGTTATTTTTATCCCAATATATATGTAATAAGACATTTTATGAGTAAGAAAGAGTATAATGCTATCTATAACAGTTTCTGATTCTTTAACCTATTATGTATTTTGATTTTGGAAGCTTACTTAATATATAAACCAATGCCCATGTACATATAAAGGTAAATACGGCCGAAACCGGTACTATAAACGGAAGCGGTGTTCCTATCCATTTGGTGAACATAAAACAAGGACCTATAAAGAAGTAATGGGCACAATATATTCCAAAACCACATTTAGTAAGATTTTCCAAAGCTTTGCAAAGGAACTCAGATCTGACATTTACATATCTTACTATCATAAATAATGGTATTGTCATCATTACTACATTGGGTGAACAGTATGTGAAGAAGAGTTCCATACCTTCTTCTGTTACATTTGGATCGGAAGTCATGTATCTGAATCCTGCAAATGTCACAATATATCCTACTATAAAAACAGGAATACCTACAGATACGACTTTACCCAGAGACGGCTTGTCCATTCTTCCAAGATAATGACCTAACAGAAGATACCCGTTGAATCCGGCAAAATAATAAAACAAGCCGAATGAATTCCAGGAGCATGTACCAAACAAATATTTAGAGAAGAAGACCATAAGATACGGTATAAACAAGCTTATTCCCCATACAATAAGGAAATTCAACTTAGCCCTGTCTGAAGCCTTCTCCACCCATGCAGAGAATATTGGCATATAAAGATAAAGCCCTATAAGAGTGTATACATACCACATTGGAGTGGCAAATACAGTAAAATGGAATGGTATCATGAGAACATCCTTAAGTCCGTCTACCAATGAAGCCGAAGGCTCAGGTTCCCATGGGAAAAATTGAACTACAAGCTCCTGGCTTCCTCCCACAAGTTGTATGAACCATGGTGCAAGATTAAACAACACAGACCATATAAGGAAAGGGAATATAACCCTCGGTATGCGTTTACGGTAGAACACTGATGATTCCTGTCGCACAGGCAGAAGCAACAAGCCTGTCATCATCACAAACAGCGGTACACACGGACGTAGTATTGAACCATAAGCAGATCCCCAGAAATTAATATCCGGGTTGGACCTTGCCTCAGGAGAAGCGTTCAGCGGATCGGTACAGTGACATGCTATCACAAGCAATATAGCAATAAATCTCATGACATCGAGCCATACAATTCTCGATGTATAACTATTATCGGACGATTTCATTTGTAAAGACTGCATATTTATCTTTGTTTTTCTATCTATTTGATTGTTAATCTATTATAAAGACTTACCTTTTACATATAAAGGCTGATATTTAGTTCCTATATTCTTTATTACTTTCTCAGCTACAAGAATCCTTATGTATCTTATAGCTTTCGACTGATTGAACCCTGTAAGTTTCTCAAAATCTCTTCTTTTCAGATAGGCATTCTTTCTGAAAAACTTAGACAGTTTGTCTTTAATCACTGAATCGTCCAACTTTTCAGAATGGTGAGATTCATCGGAGTCTCGCTCGAACTTAATCTTTGCAAGTTTTTCCATCATCTCCTTGTCGGGTGTAAACTTAATGCTTTTAATTGAAATATCGTTCGAAGTGATATTTACCGGATTGGCTTCGGTATTACATTTAAGTATCAACTTGAAAAAACCTATACCACTTATATGAACCGAATAACCGTCTTTAAATGCATCGGCCATTTCAGAACTTAATGAGGTAAAAACCGCAGCTACGTCAGCCGGAGTCAATGTAGACTGACGGTGTATCTGCTCACATAGGTTTTTAGTGTTAATAACATCTCTCTGAATCACTTTTGGATGAGGTAATGGAGTCGAGTTTTCATCTGTTCTCGGACTTTCATACAAATCGAATTTTACTGCCATAGTATTAAATTATTAAACGTTATTATCTTGTCACAACTGTGACAAGGCCTCAGCATTACTGTGACAAGGCCTCGGCTCAACCGTGATAAGGCCTTGGCTCAACTGTGGCAAGGCCTCAGCACAGATGTGACGAGGTAAAGATACGAGTTTTTTCAATAAAAATAAAAGAATCAATATACAAATAACAGTAATACAACAAAAAAACTTCTTTTTTATGACAGGGCCACAAAAAAGAAGTTTTGAGAATTATAATATTATAATGTAAGATTTATTCTTGCAAGACTTTGATTATCAGCAATGAAACATGCTATTCTCCTACCCCATAAGTTCTTCGCATTCCTTCAGCCACAAAGCAGAACTTGCATCGCTCGGCATTCTCCAGTCGCCTCTCGGACTTAATGAAACAGAACCAACTTTAGGTCCGTCTGGCAAACATGAACGTTTGAACTGCTGGTTGAAGAAACGGCGGCAGAAATTTATAAGCCATTTCTTTATTGTTGTACTGTCGTAAACACCCTTAAAGGCTATTTCTGCAAGATAGAATATCTTAGCTGGACGTGTTCCGAAACGCAGGAAATAATACAAGAAGAAATCATGAAGTTCGTAAGGACCGACCAGGTCTTCTGTTTTCTGCTTAATGTTTCCGTTCTCGTCGGCAGGAATAAGTTCCGGACTTATTGGAGTATCAATAATATCGAGCAAGGTATTTCTGGAAAGAACATCAACGCCAGTCTGGGCAACCCAGTTAACGAGATATTTTACCAGTGTCTTAGGAATACTTGAGTTTACCGCATACATGGACATATGGTCGCCGTTATATGTAGCCCATCCAAGTGCCAACTCCGACAAATCGCCTGTACCTATAACCAGTCCACCTATCTTGTTGGCGTAGTCCATAAGAATCTGAGTACGTTCGCGTGCCTGTCCGTTCTCATATGTTACATCATGAACAGACATATCATGATCTATATCCTTAAAGTGCTGGATACATGCATCCTTTATACTGATTTCTTTTGTGGTAACCTGAAGCGAGCTCATAAGTGAAAGAGCATTATTGTAAGTTCTGTCGGTAGTTCCAAAACCAGGCATGGTGATTCCTATAATACCTTTACGCGACAGTCCCAACTTATCGAATGTCTTTACACACACAAGCAGAGCTAAAGTAGAGTCAAGTCCCCCTGAAATTCCTACTACTACACTCTTGCAATTGGTATGCACAAGGCGTTTTGCAAGTCCGGCTACCTGAATTGAAAATATCTCTTCACATCTTTCGTCGAGTATATTTCCCCCAGCCGGAACAAACGGATGAGGATCAATGTAACGCGAAAGAGACAAATCACGTCCTGTAACAAACTCTGTGGATATCTTACGAACAGGTTTTCCGCTGTGAGCACGCACACTGGCAGCAAAAGTTGTATTTACAAGTCTCTCACTGCGCAATCTCTCAACATCTATTTCGCTCACCACCATCTGCTCCTTGAAAGAGAACCGTTCGGCCTCAGCAAGAAGTGTTCCGTTTTCGTAAATCAGTCCGTTTCCGGCAAAAACCACATCTGTAGTAGATTCTCCAAAACCACATGAAGAGAAAACATATCCCGAAAGGCAACGTGCCGACTGCTGTGAAAGTAAAGAACGGAGATACTGGTGCTTGGCAATGTTTTCAGTATCGGCCGACATATTGAATATAATTTCAGCACCTTTAAGCACAAGCTCAGAACTTGGAGGAACAGGTGCCCAAACATCTTCACAGATTTCTATCCCGAAGCATGTATCAGGAGTTTCGAAAAGCAGATCGCGGCCAAACGGAACAATCTGGCCACAAAGACGGATAGTAGTTATATCATTGTATGTAAGCGATGACGCAAACCAGCGCTGTTCATAAAATTCCTTATAATTAGGAAGATAGGTCTTAGGTACTACACCAAGAATTTTTCCTTTCTGAAAAACCACAGCACAATTGGCCAACGAAGAATTTACCATTACAGGCATGCCTACAATAGAAATGACATCAAGCTGGCGTGTATTATTAACAATCTGCATAAGAGCCATTTCAGCCTGCTCAAGCAGAAGATTGTGCGAAAAAAGATCTCCACATGAATATCCTGTAAGATTCAGTTCCGGGAATATTACTATCTGCACACCTTTACCATCGGCAACCATTATCTGGGTTTCTGCCTGCTGTGCATTGAATTTACAATCGGCTACCTTCACTGCCGGAATGGCTGCCGCAACTTTTACAAAACCAAATTTCATATAATTAGCTCTACTAAGTTTTTATCTTAACTATAAAAAACACCATACACATTATATATATATCATCATTATATATATATAATCTATATACATTCTCCATGATTGATAAGTGCATTTTCCTTAATTTTTTCTGGTAAAAAACATAATTAAACGATATTTTCTAAACAAAACACACCAATAAAACGTTATATAGACGTATGGATGTGCAAAAATACTAATTATTAATCATCTAAGCGAAGGATTTGAAAAGTAAAAAAAACAAAAAAGTTTGTTTGGAATTTGTAGATTTCAAAAAAGTTTGTACCTTTGCCTTTGAATTAAAATTGTAATAATTACAGATTTGAAAGAGAGCATAAAATTATGAACGTTTACGAATATCTGCTTAGCTATAACATCAAGCCATCCGTACAACGAATCGCCATTATGGATTATCTGCTGAAGCATAAAACTCATCCATGTATAGATGAGATTTACCTTTCACTTCACGATGATATTCCTACACTTTCAAAAACAACTGTTTATAATACATTGAAGTTGTTTGTTGAACACGGAGCTGCTAAGATGCTTACTATCGACGAGCGAAATGCTTGTTTTGATGGAGACACCTCAGCACACGCACATTTCCAATGTAAGTGCTGTGGTAAGATTTACGATTTACCTATGCATATTCAGTCAGAAGAAATCAACTCTATGAATATGATGGGATTTGAAGTCGAAGAGATTCACAGTTACTATAAGGGAATATGCCCCGAATGTAAAGACAAGAATAATTCTGAAAAGAATTAAGCAAAAACAACTACAATAAAGAAGAAAAAGAAAGTAAATCATGATACATAATGCCAGACAAACTGGTTTTGAAACGATGTATCATCAGATAAAAATATTATTAACAACTAACTAACTTTTTTATAATTATGAAGAAATTTATTTGTACAGTATGTGGTTATATCCACGAAGGTGATGCAGCTCCTGAAAAGTGTCCATTGTGTAAAGCTCCAGCTTCTAAGTTCAATGAAATGGTAGAAAATGAAGGTGGTCTTGAATTCGTTGACGAACATGTAATCGGCGTAGCTAAAGGTTGCGATGATGAAATGATCAAGGATTTGAACAATCACTTCATGGGCGAATGTACAGAAGTTGGTATGTATCTTGCTATGAGCCGTCAGGCAGATCGTGAAGGCTATCCTGAAGTAGCTGAAGCTTTCAAGCGTTATGCATGGGAAGAAGCTGAACACGCTGCTAAGTTCGCTGAACTTCTTGGTGACTGTGTATGGGATACAAAAACTAACCTTGAAAAGCGTATGAACGCTGAAAGCGGTGCTTGCGCTGACAAGAAGCGTATCGCTACTCGTGCTAAGGCTCTTAACCTTGATGCTATCCATGATACTGTTCATGAAATGGCTAAGGACGAAGCTCGTCACGGTAAAGGTTTCGAAGGTTTGTATAACAGATACTTCAAGAAATAATACGGTATCGAATTGCTTTAATAGATAGAATATTGATAATTGAGAGAATGTATGGTTATGTATTAATCATGCATTCTCTTTTTTTATATGAATTATGATGGCTGTTTCGTATAATCTGCCGGATAATAGATTATTGACTGTAAAAAAAAATTGCTGTACAGCAACAAAACTACGCTATTATCGGCAGTTTTATAATTCACTGTACAGCAATTTGCTGAGTATATACAATATTTATATCAGTCGAGCTTAAGCACTGCAAGGAAAGCTTTCTGAGGAACTTCCACAGTACCAATCTGTTTCATACGTTTCTTTCCTTTCTTCTGTTTCTCAAGCAACTTACGCTTACGGCTCACGTCACCTCCATAACATTTTGCAGTTACGTCTTTACGTACAGCCTTAATAGTTTCACGTGCTATAATCTTCGCTCCTATGGCAGCCTGGATAGCAATCTCAAACTGCTGTCTTGGTATAAGTTCTTTAAGTTTTTCACACATACGGCGACCTAAATCGTAAGCATTGTCGAAATGTGTTAGTGTCGACAAGGCATCAACCGACTCTCCATTAAGAAGTATGTCAAGCTTAACAAGCTTTGAAGGGCGGAAGCCAGACTGATGATAATCGAACGAAGCATAACCCTTGGAAATACTCTTCAGTCTGTCATAAAAATCTATCACAATTTCACCAAGTGGCATCTTGTAATGAAGTTCCACACGATTTCCTGATATATAATCCTGACGTATCAATTCTCCACGTTTTCCCAGACATAGTGTCATTATAGGACCAATGTAATCGGTTGTAGTGATGATAGATGCATCAATATATGGCTCTTCAATATGATCTATAAGTGTAGGATCAGGCATACCTCCAGGATTATGAACTTCCTGAACACCTCCCTGCTTGTCGTATATCATATAAGAAACGTTAGGAACAGTTGTAATGACATTCATGTCGAACTCTCTGTCAAGACGCTCCTGCACAATTTCCATATGAAGCAGTCCCAAGAAACCACAACGGAATCCGAATCCCAAAGCAAGTGATGATTCTGGTTGGAAAGTCAGAGACGCATCATTAAGCTGAAGTTTTTCCAACGAAGCTCTTAGGTTTTCATAATCTTCGGCTTCTATAGGATATACTCCGGCAAAGACCATAGGTTTGACTTCCTCAAATCCGTCGATAGCCTTATCACAAGGATTGGCAATATGGGTAATGGTATCTCCGACCTTTACTTCTCTTGAAGTCTTGATTCCCGATATGATGTACCCTACGTCGCCAGTACGGAGTTCTTTTCTCGGAACCATATCCATTTTCAACACACCTATCTCATCGGCGTCGTATTCCTTACCGGTATTAAAAAATTTTACTTTATCGCCTGTACGTATAACACCGTTTACTACCTTAAAATAAGCAATGATTCCCCTGAAAGAATTAAATACAGAGTCGAAAATGAGTGCCTGAAGCGGAGCACTCTCATCACCTTTTGGATGCGGAATACGCTCTACCACAGCCTGAAGAATCTCTTCAACTCCCATACCGGTTTTTCCCGAAGCACGGATAATATCCTCACGCTTGCAACCAAGCAGGTCTATTATCTCATCTTCCACTTCTTCCGGCATGGCACTGGCCATATCACATTTGTTGAGCACAGGAATTATCTCCAGATCGTGCTCCAAAGCCATATAAAGATTAGAAATTGTCTGGGCCTGAACTCCCTGTGAGGCATCTACTATAAGCAATGCTCCCTCGCATGCCGCAATAGAACGGGATACTTCATAAGAGAAGTCTACGTGTCCCGGAGTGTCAATAAGATTCAGAATGTATTTTTCACCTTTGTATGTATATTCCATCTGGATAGCGTGACTCTTGATGGTAATTCCACGCTCACGCTCCAAGTCCATGTCGTCAAGCATCTGTCCTTCTGTTACCTTAATGGTTTGAGTGTACTCAAGAAGGCGGTCGGCCAACGTAGATTTTCCATGGTCTATATGTGCAATAATGCAAAAATTACGGATATGATTCATTAGTCTTATACAAAAATTAGTTTGACTGCAAAGATAACGAAAAATTACCTATTTTCAATAATACACTAAAAAACATTTGGCACTATAAAATCTGAAATATATCTTTGCATACACTAATTAAGAAACTCATTGTAAAAAACATTTGAACATTTAAATTTAAAAACATGAAAAAAACAAAATCTAATAATAATCAGTTATCCCCGGAACAATATATACGTCAGAGATTACGTTCTCTCGAAATAGGAACATGCTACATGAACAGAAACTGGAATGTTACCGGTAAGGCACTTGCTATTATTACCCGTAAACATAAACAGGGAACCATCACTGCCGGTCTGTTCTTTATCGATACTTTTTGTCTTGGTATCAGAGAGAGTTCTTATTACTTCAGCATAAGTCAGGAAGAATTCAACGGATTAATCAACCAGTTTAAGATTAACATGAACATTCCTATCGAAGTAGCTACTTATCAGGAAATTCATAATCTTATTTATGGTGTGATTGAATTTGCCGAAGAAGGTGGTATTACTCCGGCACCGTCTTTCAATACTACAAGATTCTTCCTCGAAGAGGATACCGATGATATTCCTCTTATCAGATATTGGTATGGAAAAGAAGGTAAACATCTTCTTATAGCCAACAGCCGACAGGAACTTGACAAGTTTATGCCATTCCTTATAGGTCACCTTGGAGCAAATAACGTTTATTTTACAAGTATATATTCCAAGAAAATTTATAACGGAACTGAATATGTTGACGGAAAAACTGCCAAGGATATTCAGAATCTTTTCAGTAAAATAGTTCCACCCAAGAAAGTAGAACTTGAAAAGTATACTTATTCAAACAATAACTACCCTAAAGAGCTTAATATAATGAACAAGAATGTTTATGAGATTCTTACAGACCCTAAAAACAACTGTAATCTGAGTGAAGATATAATAAAAGAGTTAATGGCGTTGCCTCATGAGGAACTGAAGAATGATCTGGAAAATATCATTATGTATGAAATAGGTCAGACACACGACGATATTTCAGAGGAGAAATTAAATGAAGAACCTCAGTCTGTTATTTTACACTGCGTAATTCTACTTGGTGAATTAGGATATGAAAGCAGCCTTCCTGTTATTCTGGAATTACTGTCACAGAATGAAAAATTCATAAATTTCCATTTCGGATTCTTGTTGAATGAGGTGTTTGTTCCTACTATTTATCTGTTGGGTAAGAATAAACTTGATGAACTTATGAAGTTTATGAAGACTCCTGGATTATATACATATGCCAAATATCTTGTTTCACCAGCTGTTGCTCTTATTGCTAAAGAGGAGCCTCAGAGAAGAGAAGAAATTATCAACTGGTACAAGGAACTGTTGACTTTCTATAGCGAAAAGCTGAAAGACAATGTTTGCTGTGATGGAACTCTGATAGGTCTTATTTCTGTTGATATAAAGAAATTGAACGGTGTTGAATTGCTTCCTGAATTAAAGACTCTTTATGATACAGGAATGGTAGATGAATCGTGCTGTGGCAGTTACGAGAAAATAGAAAGTACAATCTCTAAAAATGATGGTTATTCTATAAATTATTCTCTGAATATAAACGATAGATACAAGGCTTTCAACAACTAATGATAACATAAATACAGCAAATAATTATATGTTTTATATGTTGACATATAACTATTTGCTGTATTTATACTTTTTCTGACAAAAGAATATAAGAACAAAAGATTTTGTTTATGGAAATAGAAGAACTTATCAGAACTATTATCCATTGTGCTTACAATGTATGAATATATCCTTTTGTTCTTATGTCTAAAAAAAATATTATGGAAATAAACCAACCAAGCCCAAAATTTCAAGATGTGTCTATAGCACCTATGCATACCTGCGAACATATTGTAAACAGAACAATGGTAAACCTGTTCAATTGCGGGAGGGCCATATCTGCACATATAGAAAAGAAAAAAAGCAAACTCGACTTTAATCTTGGCGCAAGAACAATTACCGATGAAGATATCAGAAAAATAGAAGAAACTGTCAATAACATCATAAAGCAGAATCTCTATGTAACAACAGAATTTATCACACAAGAAGAAGCTTCATCAAGATTCGACCTTAACAGATTGCCAGAGAATGCTTCAGATACAGTAAGAGTTGTAAAAGTCGGCGACTATGATGAATGTCTGTGTATCGGTCTGCATGTAGAGAACACATCAGAAATAGGAACATTCAAAATAATCAGTTACGACCAGAATGAAGGTATTTTAAGAATGAGATTCAAACTCACAAAATAAATACAATACCAAGGTTTTTAATAGTGATATCTTAAATTCCAACAAATAACAATAACATTACACTACTCTTAAATGGTGAAAAGAAAACAGAAGAAAAAAAACAGCAAATGGAAAATAACTCTGTTTTTTATGTTAGTTGTAGCATCTATATGTTTTTATATCTTCCAAAACGGATATAAAGACATAGAGATTAACCAACTCTATAACTCAGGGGCTATAGACAAATCTATCAAACAGGTTGTAAAGGATGCAGACAGAATCAAAAATGAAATTGTATCTCAAGCCGAAAACAATATTCAGCCTGCTATAGAGAAATTCAAGGAAAGAAGCCGCGAAAGACTTAACAAAGAAAACGAGGTATCTGTAAGCCAGGCTCCATCTCTAAATTTGGAGATTCCCATTTATACAGATAATAAAGATGATGGCATAATATTGAAAAGAACTGGTTATACATTATCGTATAATAATTATTATAAAAATCCCAATTGGGTTGCATGGGAACTAACCAGAGAAGAAACAAAAGGCAAGGAAGACCGATATGACAAGTTTTTACCCGATCCAGACCTACCAGAGCCTAAAGTTACACATTCCGACTACACAAGAAGTGGATACGACAGAGGACATATGGCTCCTGCTGCAGATTTCAAATGGAGCGACAAAGCCATGAAAGAATCATTTTATATGAGCAATATATGTCCTCAAACTGGTAACCTGAATAGAGGAGACTGGAACGACCTTGAGGAGTTATGCCGGAAATGGGCAAATAAATATGGAACATTATACATTGCCTGCGGACCGATATTCGATAAGAAAAACCCCAAAAGAATAGGAAATACCAAGGTTGCAGTGCCCGACAGATTCTTTAAAGTCATACTCATTTACAACAGAAAGAATCCTATTGCGATGGGATTTATTTTTCAGAACATATCACGGTCACAAGATATAAGGAAATACATGGTTAATGTTGACAGCATAGAAAAAGAAACCGGTATGGACTTTTTCTCAAAGCTTCCAGATGATGTAGAAAACAGGATTGAATCTGTCATTCCTGATTTGCCAACTTCGAGATAGAAAATTAAAATGGCATATGAAGATGATATTGATATACAATAATCACTCCATATGCCATTTTTTATTATTATAAATTTCTTCGAGCCTGACTTTATTATGCCAGACCTTAAATCACCTTATTTACTGAACTCCTTATGGAATTCTACCACAGCCTCAATGCCTTTTCTGAAAATATCCAATGAGAAGTTTTCGTTTGGCGAATGTATGGCATCACTTTCAAGTCCGAATCCCATGAGAACGGTCTTTATACCAAGTATCTGCTCAAAATCGCTTATTATAGGTATGCTTCCACCACGTCGAACTGCTAATGGTTTCTTACCAAAAGCTTTCTCGAAACCTTTTTCTGCTGCCTGATAAGCTGGGAGAGTAATCGGACATACATATCCCTCGCCTCCGTGCATAGGAGTAACATTTACCTGAACATAGTCGGGAGCAATGCTGTTAATGTAATCAACAAACAGTCTGGATATTGTTTCATGGTTTTGATGCGGGACAAGACGGCAAGATACCTTGGCATATGCCTTCGACGGCAATACGGTTTTCGAACCCTCTCCGGTATATCCACCCCATATACCGCATATATCGAATGAAGGACGGCAACTGTTGCGCTCTAATGTTGAATATCCTTTTTCTCCCTTGAGCGCTTTTACGCCAATAGCTTCCATGTATTTTTTCTCATCGAATGGTATATTGGCAATCATTTCACGTTCTGCAGCCGGAACTTCTTCAACTTCATCGTAAAAATGTGGTATGGTTATCCTTCCATCTTCATCGATAACCTTAGAAAGGATATTGCATAGAGTATTTATAGGATTGGCAACTGCACCACCGAAATGTCCGGAATGAAGATCTCTGTTAGGACCTGTCACTTCAATCTCCCAATACGCAAGTCCTCTAAGTCCAGTGGTTAATGAAGGAAGGTCAGCCCCAAGCATACTTGTGTCTGATACTAAAATCACATCGGCCTTAAGGAGTTCCTTATGTTCTTTCAGAAATGAATTAAGACTTGGTGAACCTATTTCTTCTTCTCCTTCGAAGATAAATTTTACATTATGTTTTAGAAGTCCTTGCTTTACCATGTATTCGAATGCTTTTGCCTGAATCATGGCCTGTCCTTTGTCGTCATCGGCACCTCTTGCCCATATTCTACCGTCTCTAACTTCGGGTTCAAAAGGACTGCTTTTCCAAAGTTCAAGTGGTTCAGCAGGCATGACATCATAATGAGCGTAAATCAGAACCGTAGGAGCATCGGGACTTATTCTCTTCTCTGCGTATACCAACGGATTACCTTCCGACGGCATTATTATAGCTTCGTCTGCTCCAGCTTCAATAAGTAACTGGCGCCATCTTTCTGCACAAGCAAGCATATCTTCCTTATGTTGAGGCAATGCGCTTATACTTGGTATGCGGATTAGACTGAACAACTCATCCAGAAAGCGGTTTTCATTATTTTTTATGTATTCTTTAATGTCCATGGTTATGTTATTTATGATTAATGATTTTGAGCTATGTATAATTATAATGTAGTAGCCTTGTTTATGAGATAATAGTCGAGTATTGTCATTGCTGCCATTGCTTCTACTATAGGAACTGCTCTTGGCAATACACATGGGTCGTGTCTGCCTCTTGCCTTCAGAATTGTTTCATTTCCTAAGCGGTCGACTGTTGGCTGTTCCATAAGGACTGTTGCTACGGGTTTGAAAGCAACTTTAAAGTATATATCCTGTCCGTTACTAATACCACCCTGAATTCCTCCGGAATGGTTTGTCTTGAAGTCTATTTTCCCATTGTTATTATAGAAAATATCGTTTTGTTCGCTACCTTTCAGATTCATATTACTGAATCCTTGTCCGTACTCAAATCCCTTTACTGCATTTATGCTTAACATGGCATTTCCAAGTGCAGCATGTAATTTGCCAAAGGCAGGCTGTCCTAATCCAACAGGACATCCTTTAATAACACATGTTATGGTTCCTCCTATGGTATTTCCTTCTCCCTTGACCTTAAGAATCAGGTCTGCCATTTCTTTAGCCTTTTCTGTGTCAGGACATCTTACGGGGTTCTTCTCTATCTCACTGAAATCATATTGAGTATAGTCTTTTTCAAGAATAATGCTACCCACTTGTGAGGTATAGGCAGTAATCTTAACTCCGAGCTGATGCAAGGCAAGTTTTGCCAAAGCCCCGGCTACTACCCTTGAAATAGTTTCCCTTGCCGATGAACGTCCGCCTCCTCTATGGTCACGTATTCCATATTTTTGCGTATAAGTATAATCTGCATGTGATGGACGGAAAACATCTTTCATATTATCGTAGTCACTTGAATGCTGATTGGTATTCCATACAGCAAAACCAATGGGACATCCGGTTGAGTATCCGTTGTATATACCTGAAAGAAATTCAACAGAATCGGCCTCTTTTCTGGCTGTTGTAATAACAGACTGTCCCGGTTTTCTTCTGTCAAGTTCGCTCTGTATGAAGTCCATATCAATTTTTATACCTGCAGGGAAACCATCGATTACACCTCCGATGGCTTTACCATGCGACTCACCAAAACTTGTAAGACGGAATATGTTGCCAAAAGTATTGTTGTACATTGTATTTAAATGAAATGTTTTTATTCGTGTTAATTGTTTTGTTATATTTAAAATCTTATCAAAAAGCTTGTATCAGTTGAAGCGACTAATTAATGGAGAATGTTTTCAATAAAACTGGACTGATTCATTTATGATGCAGAATCTGTCAGAACTTACTTCCGGCACCTCCACCGCCGAAATCACCTCCTCCAAAGCTGCCTCCTCCAAAGCCTCCGCTTCCACGTCCACCGAAGCCTCCGCCCATAAATATTCCACCACCAAACGGACCGCTTCTTCTTCCATGATGAAAATCATTGTCATCATCAATACGTTGTTCTTTCCTTACCATATGCCCACAGTTGGTACAACAGTCAATAATTTCATCGATATGGTATGTGGAATGTCTTTCGATAGTCCTGGAAGACAATCTTTTAAGTGTATGTTTATGACATTTGGGACACTGTTTCTGCCTTCTGGTGCTTATCCAAAGATAGAATAAAGTAAATCCAAGTACACCGAACAGTAATATCAAGAATGTGTAGTTTCCTTCATCGGATGACTTTTTAGGACGGTCTGGAATACCCCTCTCACCTTTAAGATGATATCTTAAAGCCTTGATACCTGCAAGCATACCTTTATCCCAGTTTCCATGACTGAATGGCTTATTCATGTATCGGACTTGGATTTGTTTGCATACAGCGTCAGGCAGCACGCCTTCGAGTCCGTATCCTGTAGCAAACTGAATACATCTTTCTTGGGTAACAAGAAGTATTACCAGTCCGTTGTCTTTTCCTTTTTGTCCTACCCCATTATCTCTTCCAAGACGGTACGCAAAGTCAAAGCAGTCCCCTCCTTCAATTTGATTCACGGCAACGACCAGAACCTGAATTCCTGTTTGTTGCTCTAAAGCAAAAAGTGTAGTGTCTATCTTTGCTACAACATCAGGTGAAAGTATATTGTCAGGATTGCTTACATATTTAGTTCTGTCCTGCAGATGTACCATAGGTATTTCACTTACCTTGTATGCCTTGATATTATTGGCGAATGAAACCTGAACAGTACCTGTAGCAATACATATAAATAATACAGATACTATTATACGTAATCTGTCAATAAGATTATTGTATAATAGTACCATGTTAATTTTATGAATCAGTTCCTTTTCAGGTTCTATATGGAACTTTCTGATCTTCATAATAATTGTTTAGATATAAATATTAGAATTTAACTTCCGGTGCTTTTTCAGAACCTTCGGCAGCTTCGAAATAAGGACGTTTTTCGAAACCGAACATCGAAGCAATAATGTTTTTTGGGAAGCGGCGGATAGATGTGTTGTAACTCTGTGCAATTTCATTGAATTTACGGCGTTCAACACTGATTCTGTTTTCTGTTCCTTCTAATTGAGCCTGCAATGCCTGAAAATTTTCGTTGGCCTTCAGATCTGGATAGTTTTCTGTCACGGCAAGCAAACGGCTTAAAGCAGCTCCTATTTCTCCTTGAGCTTTCTGGTAAGCCTGCATTTTTTCAGGTGTCAAGTCGTCAATGCTTATTGTTGTCTGTGTAGCCTTTGCCCTGGCAGATACAACAGCGTCAAGAGTTTCTTTCTCATGTTCGGCATAACCTTTAACTGTATTGACGAGATTAGGTATTAAGTCAGCACGACGCTGATATTGATTTTCCACATTACTCCATGCTGTAGCTACGGCTTCGTCTTGTGAAACAAAAGAATTGTAGGATGAAATACTGAATGAAATTAAAAAGCCCAAAATGACAATAATAATTCCAACTACGATAACCCAAGTCTTTTTCATACGATTGTTGTTTTTAGTTTTAATAATGATTTTGAATGATATAGTTGTTATGCTTTAACAAATAGTTGAGGTATTAAAATATATCAACTTCATAATAATAATTTTTACAAACATAACAAAAATAACTGATTATATAAAAATAATACAACAAAAAAGATATGAAATGATGTAAAAGTGTATCTATTTTCTTTTTTTGAACAGTCCTTTAATTCTTCTATAAATTTTGATTCCTGTCATAATGCCATCGTATGCAGCCATACCTGTATTGAAATGATGCATCATCAGATCCATTTTGTTTTTTGTTTCAGGTGGTGAAAAAAGATTTTGAGCAAGTCTTTGCATCTTCACTTTCGACTGCTTTAACTCTTCCTTCTTTTCTGCCCTCATACGGGATATTGTTTCTATTGTATATGGATTAGAGTTTGTTGACATATTAAGAATTTTGTATGAGTTTAAACATTATCTTGTTTGTTGTCTTCAAGGAATAGTCTTGAGAGGAATCTTACCATAGGCTGAAATATAAGACTTTGACGGAATATATAAATCATGCTTCCAAGAGCTATTATACATACTCCAATAATGGCATAACTTGCCACTATATTGTTTACTATGGTATTAATGGCATAGACCAGCATAAATGAGAAGTAAAATAAAGCCATCATTCCTAATATTATAAGTACACATATTAGAATAAGCGTTGAAAGAAGTATAGTAAGTTTCTCTACAAGGTCGAGTTTCATATACTGTCCCTGTAAAGCCAGATATTTTTTAGCTTCTCTGAACAAGGCTTCTAACGTATCAATACTTTTGTCGTTGGCAAACATATTTATTATTTGATTTTACTTGTAATAAATTTTGCTTGTAATAATGTAATAATAAAAAATAAGGAACTTTAAAAGGAAGTTCCGTCAGTCGCCGTCGGGCGTGAGCGGCTTTTCCTTTTAAAATTCCTTTTAAAAGTGCTTTTTGAATGAATTAACTTTGAAATGAATAGGTCCGAATACATGTAATGTTAATGTACATACAAATATTAAGACTATATAAAGTTAAAAATTATTCTGCATCTTTAACTTCTGCTGCGATCTGGTCAACCAAATCTTCCATTTCAGCACGATTCAATCTGATTCCTTTTTCACGTAAAATATCTGCAATTTTTTTACGAGTGTTTTCGCCTTTTTCCGGAGCGAACAAGATTCCGGCTGCTGCACCAAGAGCTACACCACCCAAGAATGCTGCTACAATGTTTAATGCTTTCATAATGATTTATATTTAATAAGGTAATGAAACTTATCCCAACTTTATACAGCGATAAAATTCAGTCTGCAGTCTTGTCTGTGATATCTGTTCCAAATTTATCCTTAGATGTTTGTTTCACAAATCTAATAAAAAATATGATAACTTGTTCACGTTTTATACGAAAAATGTATCAATTTATTCTGAATGTCGTAATATTAACTGATTTTAATACTTTGAATGGTTTTATATTACTAATTTTGTCTCGTAAAACATAGTCGGATACTTTTTAATACGTATCTTTGACCTAAATTGGATACTTAATTAATAATATAAATAGAAAGCGACATGAAAAAGTTATTCGTTTTTAGTATGGGATTGTGTCTTGTTATGGCATTCTCATCATGTAAGTCAAGTGAAAGTGCTTATAAAAAAGCTTACGAAAAAGCTAAACAGCAGGAATTAGCTGAAGCTGCTGAAGAACCAGCAGTTGAACCTGCACCAGTAGTTGAGACCGCTCCTGTTAATCCAACTCCGGCTCCTGTATCAACAACTCCTGTACGTGAAGAAAAAGTTGAGCTCGTTTCAGGTGATGGTTTGAGAGCTTACAGTGTAGTATGTGGAAGTTTTGGTGTAAAAGCCAATGCAGACGGTCTGAAAGCAATGCTTGACAGAGACGGCTATGATGCAAAGGTTGTATACAATGCTTCACGTAACATGTACCGTGTAGTAGTTGAATCATTTGACACTCGTGATGAAGCAGCCCGTGCTAGAGATGCATTTAAGGCAAAATATCCAAACCGTGAAGACTTCCAAGGTTCATGGTTACTTTACAGAGTATATTAATATTTGTTTAATAGCTTTAGTTTTCATAAAAAATAAAAGATACAAAAGCAATTTTGTCAAATACTCGAATTTAGTATTATATTTTTCATATTTAAAGCGGTAGCGGTTATGCTATCGCTTTTTTTTATACTTTTGTACCTTGTTTTTAATAGTAGTATATTATGAAAGGTAATTTTTTATTGGGTATATTCTTTGTGTTTTCCGGCATTAATGCTGTAGCGCAGGAAAATCAGGATAAGTTTGTACCGTTTAAATTTGGTGATATGAACCAGTGGGTGACCCGAAAAATAGAAGAATCGGCTATAATCGGAGGAAATGTGAAGTATTTGTACGAATTAGGACCTACACAGCAAATAGATGGGAATATAGCTTATGTTAACCAGGGAGGGTCTCCTTGGGGAAACTCAAACGTTATGGCCAAAGTGGTAGGAATTGTCAAGACAAATACAAGTGTGTATCCCGAAAAACGTGATGAAGGATACTGTGCCCGACTTGAGACTCATATTGAAAGCGTGAAAGTACTTGGTATGGTGAATATTACAGTATTGGCCTCTGGTTCTATGTTTCTGGGAGATATGAAAGAACCAATCACCAGTACCAAAGACGGAGAAAAAGCATTGAATTGTGGTGTACCTTTTTCAGAAACCCCCAAAGCCATAAGATACGATTATAAAGTGAAAATGTCGGGCCATCCTGACAGAATACGCCAAAATGGTTTTAGCAGGAAATCACTCGTGCCAGGCCAGGATGCTGCTATTATGGTTTGCTTTCTTCAAAAAAGAACAGAGGATGCTGAAGGAAATATCATTGCAAAAAGAGTCGGTACAGCTGCTGTTAAATATTCTGCTACCGAACAGGAATGGGTAAATGGAGCTACTTATGATATCATGTATGGCGACATTACCGGAGACAGCAGATACGTTCCTGAACTGATGGCACTTGGAACTGGAGGTTATCATGCACGCAACAGTAAAGGTGAAAGTGTATTGATTAAGGAAAACGGATGGGCCGGTAAAGGAGAAAAACCTACTCATATTATTGTACAATTTACCTCAAGTATTGGAGGAGCTTTTGTAGGTTCACCGGGAAATACTATATGGGTAGATAACGTGGGACTGGTATATTAGTCCATAATATGTTTTTATAATTAATTGTATAGCTGTTATATATATTTTAGTTTTAATTTATAATTGGTTGGGAATAAATTTGTAAATTTGTAGCCACGTATGAGTAGAATTTTAGCAATAGATTATGGGCGGAAGCGTACAGGTATAGCCGTAACCGACCCAATGCAGATTATAGCAAGCGGACTTACGACAGTTCCAACTCATCAGTTGGCTGACTTTATAATGAATTATGTCCGCCAGGAAAAAGTTGAGCGCATCATCATTGGACATCCAAGACAGATGAATTATGAGGATTCTGAAAATATGAAGAATATCATTCCTTTTATTAACAGAATCAAGAAGCTTTTACCCGACATGCCAGTGGAACTGGTTGATGAAAGGTTTACTTCTGTTTTAGCTCATCAGGCAATGATTACAGGAGGATTAAAGAAGAAAGACCGACAGAACAAAGCTTTGGTTGATGAAATCAGTGCAACCATTATTCTACAGTCTTATCTCGAGTCTAAAAGATTTTAATTCTTGTATTATAAGAATAGATTATAAATCAAGATAATCGAATCTTATGATTAGATAAAATTTATCTTGTAATTGTAGCATAGAATAATAGCTGTATATAATTTACTGTATGATGGAAATATTTTTTCATTTTTACATCACGCAGATTAATGTTTAATAATTATAAAATAATAATTTAATATGATTTTACCTATTTATGTATATGGCCAGCCAGTACTTCGTGAGGAGGCCGTAGATATTACACCCGATTATCCTAATCTGAAAGAATTGATTGCCAATATGTTTGAAACAATGGACCGTGCTGATGGTGTAGGACTTGCCGCACCACAGATAGGTTTGCCTATTCGTGTCGTTGTTGTCAATCTTGACGTGTTATCTGACGACATGCCTGAGTTTAAGGATTTCAGACGTGTGTATATCAATGCTCATATTATTGAAACCGGTGAAGAAATGGTTTCAATGGAAGAAGGTTGCTTAAGTCTGCCTGGAGTACACGAAAATGTAAAACGACCAGATAAGATTCATGTGACATATCTCGACGAGAATCTTGAGGCTCACGATGAGTGGGTAGAAGGTTATCTTGCCAGAGTAATGCAGCATGAGTTTGATCATCTTGATGGAACAATGTTTATTGACCATCTGTCTCCATTGAGAAAACAGATGATTAGAGGGAAACTGAATAAGATGGTTGAAGGTAAAGCCCGTTGTGCTTACAAGGTGAAAACAGTGAAATGATAAAAAAGCTTTTATACATACTTTATATAGGCTTATTGGCTCCGGTGTCTGCCCTGTCGCAAATTAATACAGACAGGGTGATGACTATCGGTAAGAATGCTCTCTATTTCGAGGATTATGTATTGTCTATACAATATTTTAATCAGGTTATAAATGCCAAACCATATATGGCCGAACCTTATTTCTATAGAGGATTGGCTAAAATAAATCTCGATGATTATCAGGGAGCTGAAGCCGACTGCACGGAGTCTATTGAGCGTAATCCATTTGTTGCAAATACATATCAGATAAGGGGAATATCAAGAATCCGTCAGGAAAATTTCGACGGAGCAATTCAGGATTATCAAAAAGCACTTACAATCGATCCTGAAAATGAGGCATTATGGCATAATCTTATTTTATGCAGGATTCATAAAAAAGATTATAAGTCGGCAAGACTTGAACTTGATTCTCTTATTAGAATATCTCCCAGATATACTGATGCTTATCTTATGCGTACAGATGTATCTCTAAAATTGAAGGATACTATCCAGGCAATGAATGACGCTGATAAGGCAATAGAGATAGACAGATATAGTCCGGATCCATGGGCAGCAAGAGCTATGATATTTATGCAAAGGGAGAAATTCGCTGAAGCCGAATCCGATCTGGACGAAGCTATCAGACTGTCTGTCAAGAATGCCGGAGTTTATATTAATCGTGCCCTTGCCAGATATCACCAGAATAACCTGAGAGGTGCAATGGCTGATTATGATGTTGCACTTGATATTGACAAGGAAAACTTCATAGGACATTATAACCGTGGATTGCTGAGAGCTCAGGTAGGTGACGACAATCGTGCCATAGAGGACTTTGACTTTGTACTGAGTGTAGAACCGGACAATATGATGGCTGCATTCAACCGTGGTTTGCTAAGAGAAAAAACCGGTGATTTCAAAGGTGCTATAGAAGATTATTCCGCTGTTCTTGATGAGTATCCAAACTTTTTGCCTGGTTATCAGTATAGAGCGCAGGTAAGAAGAAAAATTGGTGATGTGAAAGGGGCTGATGAGGATGAGTTTGTGGTTCTTAAAGCTCAAATAGAATCACAAAACGGCAATAAGAAAAATACGGCTTCCAACAAAAGTGATGAAAAGACAAGAAAGAAGTCGGATAAGAATATGAATAATTATCGCAAGATAATGGTTGCCGATAATGATGAGACTGAGAGCAAATATAAGACAGATTATCGAGGAAGAGTACAAGACAAGAATGTAAATATCTTGCCTCAGCCAATGTTTGCCTTGACTTATTACGAACGTAAAGATGAGGTAAAACGTCAGATTAACTTCGATAAACGGATATCTCAGATTAATGAGAATAATCTTCTGCCTCAGAAACTTCTTATAACTAACAGTGAGACATCTTTATCAGAAAAACAGGTAAAACAGCATTTCGCTTCTATAGATGCTTTATCGGCTGAAATTGATAAGAATCCAGATAACGCTATGAACTATTATGCGCGAGCTATAGATTTTTATCTTGTCCAGGATTTCGACAATGCATTGAATGATCTTAATATGTGTATAGAAAAAGATCCTTCATTCTTCCCGGCATATTTCAGCCGTGCTATTATATATTATAAGGAGTTGGAATATAGGAAGAGAGAGAAAAGCTTCGAACTGGTGGCTTTAGACGATAAAACAGCTCAAGTGAGAACTCTTGATTACGCAAAAATACGCGAGGATTTTGATAAGGTTATCGAACTTGCTCCGGATTTTGTATATGCATATTATAATAGAGCTAATATTCTTACTATAATGAAAGATTATCGCGGGGCTATAGCTGATTATAATAAGGTGCTTGAGTTTGAACCGAACATGGCAGACGCTTATTTCAACCGTGGACTGACTCACATATTCCTTGGAAACAACAGACAGGGTATACAGGATTTAAGTAAAGCCGGAGAACTCGGTATTTTCTCTGCTTATAATATAATAAAACGATTTACCGTTAAAGAAAAGTAACATTTTCTTGCAAAAAGAAAAGCAAGTCTGAAAAGTTTTGCTAATTTTGCGTTTTAGAACATTCCAGCAGGAATGATAATAACAAGAAATTAAGAATAAGATTAATAAATAATTATCATGATTAAGATAAAATTTCCAGATGGCTCCGTTCGTGAGTACAACGAAGGAGTTACCGGTCTGCAGATTGCAGAAAGCATCAGCTCTCGTTTGGCACAGGATGTGCTGGCGTGTGGAGTAAATGGCGAGACTATCGATTTGAATCGTCCTATTAATGAAGATGCCGACTTCGTTCTTTATAAATGGGAAGACGAACAGGGTAAACATGCTTTTTGGCACACAAGTGCTCACTTGTTGGCTGAAGCTCTTCAGGAATTGTATCCTAATATCCAGTTCGGTATAGGTCCTGCTATAGAAAATGGTTTCTATTATGACGTTGATCCGGGTGAGGATGTAATTAAGGAAGGCGACCTTCCTGCTATTGAGAAAAAAATGGCAGAATTGGCCGCTAAGAAGGAAGCTCTTGTCCGTGAAAACATTTCAAAGGAAGATGCCTTGAAAATGTTTGGCGAAAGAGGCGAAACCTATAAGTGCGAACTTATTTCTGAGTTGGAAGACGGTCATATAACAACATATACTCAGGGGGCATTTACCGATCTTTGCCGTGGCCCTCATTTGATGTCTACTGCACCTATTAAAGCTGTTAAGCTTTTGTCGGTAGCAGGAGCATACTGGAGAGGACAGGAAGACCGTAAGCAGATGACTCGTATTTATGGTATTTCTTTCCCAAAGAAGAAAATGCTTGATGAGTATCTTGTATTGCTTGAAGAAGCAAAGAAACGCGACCATCGTAAGATTGGTAAGGAAATGGATCTGTTTATGTTCTCAGATACTGTTGGTAAGGGATTGCCTATGTGGCTTCCTAAAGGTACAGCACTCCGCCTCCGCCTTCAGGATTTCTTGCGCCGTATTCAGGCAAGATATGATTATCAGGAAGTGATGTGTCCTCCAATAGGTAACAAATTACTTTATGTAACTTCAGGACACTATGCTAAATATGGTAAGGATGCTTTCCAGCCTATCCATACTCCGGAAGAAGGTGAAGAATACTTCCTGAAACCTATGAACTGTCCTCATCACTGTATGATTTACAAGAATTCTCCACGCTCTTACCGTGATCTTCCTCTGCGATTGGCTGAATTTGGAACTGTATGCCGTTATGAACAGAGCGGAGAGCTGCACGGTCTGACTCGTGTACGTAGCTTTACTCAAGATGACGCGCACTTGTTCTGTCGTCCTGATCAGGTAAAGGATGAGTTCTTGCGTGTAATGGATATCATATCTATTGTATTCACTTCAATGGGTCTTGAGAACTTTGAAGCTCAGATTTCACTTAGAGATAAAGAAAACCGTGAGAAGTATATCGGTTCTGACGAAAATTGGGAAAGAGCAGAACAGGCTATAATTGAAGCTTGTAAAGAGAAGGGATTGCCTGCACGTATCGAATATGGTGAAGCTGCTTTCTATGGACCTAAACTTGACTTTATGGTTAAGGATGCTTTGGGCCGCCGCTGGCAGCTGGGAACAATTCAGGTGGACTACAACTTACCTGAACGTTTTGAACTTGAATATACAGGTTCAGATAATCAGAAACATCGTCCTGTAATGATTCACCGTGCACCTTTCGGCTCAATGGAGCGTTTTATCGCAGTTCTTATTGAACATACTGCCGGAAAATTCCCATTGTGGATAACTCCTGATCAGGTTGCGATTCTTCCTATTTCTGAAAAATACAATGAGTATGCAGAAAAAGTTCGCCTTGAACTTAAGAAGAACGATATACGTGCTTTGGTTGACGACAGAAATGAAAAAATCGGAAGAAAAATACGTGATAATGAAATGAAACGTATTCCGTATATGCTTATTGTAGGTGAAAAAGAAGCCGAAAATGGTGAAGTTTCTGTTAGAAAACAGGGTGAAGGTGACAAGGGAAGCATGAAAATTGAAGATTTTGCAAAAAATATTGCAGAAGAAGTTCATAATATGATAAATAAATGGTAACTTTGCACCCGCTTTCAATAATGAAAGAAAAATCATGTATTGATAGTAGAGTAATAATAAAGATTAATTTATAATATAAAACAAACTGGAAGTAAAAGTTATTAATGAAGAATGACAATTTAAAAGGGCAACACCGAATCAACGAACAGATTCGTGCCAAAGAAGTCCGCATCGTGGGCGATGATATTGAATCAGCAGTTTATCCGTTGGCGCAAGCTTTAAAGATGGCCGAAGAGCATGAAGCTGACTTAGTAGAAATTTCACCCAATGCTGTTCCACCGGTTTGTAGAATTATAGATTATTCTAAATTCCTTTATCAATTAAAGAAACGCGCTAAGGAACAGAAAGCAAAGCAGGTTAAAGTGAATGTTAAGGAAATCCGTTTCGGACCTCAGACAGACGAACATGACTACAATTTTAAACTTAAGCATGCAATCGGTTTCTTACAGGATGGAGATAAGGTAAAAGCATATGTGTTTTTTAAGGGACGTTCAATACTCTTTAAAGAACAGGGTGAAGTACTGCTCCTTCGTTTCGCAAATGATTTGGAAGAGTATGCCAAAGTAGATCAAATGCCTATATTGGAAGGCAAGAGAATGATCATTTCTTTGTCACCAAAGAAAGCTGCTGCGCCAAAGAAAACTGCTTCATCGCAGCCTAAACAGGCAAAAACCTCTAATGAAGAGACTGAAGAAGAATAATTAAGGTGTGCGTAACGCGCCGGTATAGTGCGTTACCACCATACGAATAATAATAATTAAAAATTTAAACAAGATGCCAAAGATCAAGACTAACTCCGGTTCTAAAAAAAGATTTACTCTTACCGGAACAGGTAAAATCAAAAGAAAGCACGCTTTTCACAGTCACATTTTGACTAAGAAGACTAAAAAGCAGAAAAGAAACCTTTGCCACATGGGCTTAGTTGACAATGCTAACTTAGCTCAAGTAAAAGAACTTCTTTGCATGAAGTAATCTTAACAAAAGCGTAAAAACGTATCATTTTAAATTATTAACCGAATGCATTAGCCTCAAGTCCGATTGAGAATATATCGGCGCTATCATTCAAAAAAGAATTAAAACTATGCCAAGATCAGTAAATCACGTTGCTTCTAGAGCAAGAAGAAAGAAAATTTTAGGTTTAACCAGAGGTTACTTTGGTGCAAGAAAAAATGTTTGGACCGTTGCCAAGAATACTTGGGAAAAAGGTTTGACTTATGCTTATCGCGACCGTAAGAATAAGAAACGTAACTTCCGCGCATTGTGGATTCAGCGTATCAACGCAGCTGCTCGTTTGGAAGGTATGTCTTACTCTAAGCTAATGGGCGCATTGCACAAAGCAGGTATTGAAATCAACCGTAAGGTTTTGGCTGATTTAGCTATGAACCACCCAGAAGCATTCAAGGCTGTTGTTGCTAAAGCAAAAGCTGCTTAATACTTCTGTAAACGGATTTAACCTATAAAGAAAGCTGTTTCTTAAATTGGAAACAGCTTTTTTTATGCATAAAAATTAAGCAAAACTTTGTGATATCAATTTTTTGTATTATATTTGTAATACAAAAATATAGCCGCACTTGCAGAATCGGGAAACTCATCAAATTATAAGAAATACCGAGACAAGCTTCATATTCTAATGGCGGGCCACGCCTTCGGGTAGCATTTATGCCGGTGGATTACAAAGGAAATGAGCTCTCAAATCATGTCTATCGGAGTTTCGTCACGCCTCGGGTGCGGCTTTTTTATATTATTATTTTAAATCAGTAAAAAACGAAATATCATTCAGATAATCTTCTCTTAATGGTATTTCGTTTTTTGTTGTAATATGTCTGAATACAATTAAAAGACTGTATAGCAAAGTAATATATGATATTTTATTTTTCAGGAACAGGGAATTCTTTATGGGCCGCACGTCAAATTTCAAGTAAACTGGTTGACGATAAGGTATATTCTATACCTTCTTATATGCACAAAAATGAAATTGAATTTTGTATTTCGGAAAATGAATCACTTGGTTTTGTTTTTCCAGTTTATTCATGGGGGCCTCCACAAATAGTTATTGATTTTATCGATGCAATACGTATTAAACTCAAAGGCAACAATTTTATTTATTTTGTTTGTACTTGTGGTGATGATACAGGCAAAACTGCTGAAATAATAAAAAAACTATTACTACATAAAGGATTGAGACTAAATGCCGGGTATTCTGTAATAATGCCCAATACGTATATATGTTTGCCTGGTTTTGATACAGACAGCACTGATATCAGAAATAGAAAATTATCGGATTCTATTGAAAGGATAAATTATATATGTGATTCTATTATAGGCAGGAAAGAAATTTTCGACTGTAATGAAGGCTCAATGCCACGGATTAAATCATATATAATACGACCTTTATTCAATAAATACTGTATTTCTGCTGATAAATTTCATGTAAACAACAAATGTGTATCATGTAGAAAATGTGAGAAGGTTTGTCCGCTAAGTAATATCGTTATAACAAACGGTACTCCTAATTGGGGAAGGAATTGTACGATGTGTCTTGCATGTTATCATAACTGTCCCGTACATGCAATAGAGTATGGAAGTTCAACAAGAAAGAAAGGCCAATATACTCATCCTGACATTTGAAATCGTTGTTCAGTCATCTTTTACAAATTCCAACTTCTTATATTATTAATATAGATTTTCATTTAAAAGCATAAAAATAGCCAACTAATTCATACATAAAATGTAAAGATTTAGTTGGCTTTTATACCTTTAGTTAGATACTCTTATGAAATAAGGGTTGACCGAGAAATTAGGAAAACAATCAATCAAAGAATAATAAATACAACAAATATTATTTAGCTTCCTTAATCTTAATTTTTAGCAATACAGGCAAATGGTCACTATAACCGCCATGATATTTCTTTCCCCAATATGTTCTCATTGGAGAAAGTCCACCATATTTATCATCTTCTTCAAGGAGGAAGTCATACTTAAGTATCTCAGCCTTCTGATATCCGGTTTTAATATTCTTATTACCCTTCAGCATATATCCATTAACAATCATCTGATCAAGTATACCCCATTCACCACGGTATCTGTAAGTTCCATCCTTTCTTCCATCCATAAGATTATAAAGAACTGTTTTTTCAACCTTCTTACCAGGTTTAGCAGCACCAAGGACTTCACGGATAGAACGGTTGGTTGGGTAGTCATTGAAGTCACCCATAATAATGACATTAGGATGCTGTCGGAGAGACATAACAGAATCAGCAGCACTCTTCAAGAATCCGGTAGTAAACAGTCTGTAAGGTTCACTCTTTGCCTCACCACCAGAACGAGAAGGCATATGACATACAAAAACATCAAGCGTATCACCCGAAATTACACGTCCAGACACATGAAGGATATCTCTGGTAGGACGACGGTCGATCTTTTCTGAAGGAATTCTTATTGTCTGAGTAGAAATATGACGGAATGTTGTTGGTTGATACAATAAAACCACATCAATACCACGCTCATCGGGAGATTCAGTCATAGCATACTTATAAGCGGCATCACGGAGAGGAGAATTTCCGACAAGCTGCTTAACACAAAACTCATTTTCTACTTCACACAATCCTACAAGATCTGGAACCTGATCACCAGAGGCTGCCAATACCACCTTAGAAATCTTGTTCAACTTATCCTGAAACTTCTTATAGTTCCATCCTTTCGGACTGTCCGGCAAAAATTCACTGTCATTTTTCAAAGAATCATGCTTACAGTCGAACAGGTTCTCCACATTATATTCCAATACTCTGAAATCCTTCTGCGCAAACAAATTAGCCGACAACAAACCGGCAACACAACAAATACATAGTTTTCTTACATTAAGTTTCATAGCTGTTTTTATGTTTAAGTTGTAGAAATCTATAATTAGTCCGGACCATATCACCAACTATACCGTTACATACCCAATACAGTCCGGACAAAAAATTAAAAAACAAATCAGAGATGTAATCAGATGTTTTTGAGAAGATGCAACAAATGCTTCCAGAACTTATCAACAGTTGGGATAAGCATACGTTCATCAGGAGAATGCACCCCCCTCAAAGTAGGACCGAACGAAACCATATCAAGAGAAGGATATTTCTCAAGGAACAGTCCACATTCCAATCCAGCATGAATTGCTTTAATCTTAGGATCCACTCCGAAGAGAGCTTTATAGCTGTCAACAGCTATTTTCAAGACCTCAGAAGAAGGATTAGGTTTCCAACCAGGATAACCGTCACCTGTAGTTACAGTTGCACCTCCAAGTTCGAAAGCAGAACGAACAGTCTGCGACATATCCTTTCTTGAAGACAAAATTGAACTTCGCTGACTTGTAACCACAACTATCTGTCCGTCGTTCTGCTTAACTGAAGCAAGATTAGAAGAAGTTTCAACAAGACCCTCAATATCCTGACTCATTGCAAACACACCATTATGAACCGCATGTATAGAATTAAGAAATCTCATCATAGCTTCTTTTTCCATTACAAGTGGCAAAGCATTTTCCGACTCAAGATCCATTCTCATATTCGGTTCTGTAACAGAATATTCATTTTCAACCTCAGCAAGGAAGATATTCAAGTCAACTCTTACAGACTCCTTATCTTTCATAGGTACAGCACAAACGGCATAAGCTTCACGAGGAATAGCATTGTGTAAATTACCACCATCTATTTCAGCAAGGTACAAGTCATATCTCTTAGCCAAAAGCATAAGATATCTGTTCAACACCTTATTTGCATTGGCTCTGTTCTTATTTATATCATCACCAGAATGTCCTCCTGTAAGACCTTTTACTTCAACACGGAAGAAGAAATAGCCCTCGGGAGCCTCAACCATAGGACAAGGGAATACGGCAGTTGTACCCGCACCACCGGCACAACCGATAAACAATTCACCCTCATCCTCAGAATCAAGATTAATAAGGATATCACCATTCATAAAACCTTCCTTCAAAGCAAAAGCTCCGGTAAGACCTGTTTCCTCATCAACAGTAAACAAGCATTCTATCGGACCATGTTCAATATCATCAGAAGCAAGCACAGCCAACTGAGTAGCCACACCTATACCATTATCAGCACCAAGAGTAGTGCCTTTTGCCTTCAGCCATTCTCCATCAATATAAGTCTGAATAGGATCTGTTTCAAAATTATGTTCGGTATCATTATTTTTCTCACAAACCATATCCATGTGTGACTGAAGAATAACACATTTACGATTTTCCCTGCCAGCTGTAGCATTTTTCCTTATCAGCACATTTCCAGCCTCATCTGTTTTATACTCAAGACCTCTGCTTTTAGCAAAGTTTACAAGAAACTCACGTATTTTCTCCTCTTTCTTCGAAGGACGAGGAACCTTACATATTTCATCAAAATAATGAAATACAATTTCAGGTTTCAAGTTTTTTACTTCCATAAAATTCAGTATTTAGTAAATAATTGGTTAATGATTTCTGCAAAAATAAGTTAAATTAGGCGTTTTACATAAAGATAATTGTTTTTTAGAGGTTATAAAGACTTATAATCATTTCAAAAACTATATCTTTGCAGCACAAAATTAATAGAAATGCTCAAGATAATACTCGCAACAATGTTAATAGTTGCTATTTGTATAGCACTATTATGTATAAAAATACTAATTAAGAAAAACGGACGCTTTCCAAACATCCACATCAGTGGCAGCAAAGACATGCGTAAAAGAGGAATAGGCTGTGTACAGTCGCAAGACAGAGAACAGCAGAAAAAAAGCCCCTATGCCATTGCAGAAAGAAAAGCATCCTACAGTGCGAATAATACAGACGCAGACAACAGTAGCAACATAGAGTAATAAACAGAATAAATTAACTAATAACGATATAGAATTTTTATGAGAAAAACAAAGTACATCCTTAAAGGATTTTTGGCTATGCTTATGGCTGTCATGTTTGTTCAGTGCAATAACAACAATGCAGCAACAGCAACATCAGCTCCGGCTACAGCTACAGCAACAGGAACATCAAATATGAAGATTGCATACGTTGAAATCGACTCTCTTCTGACAAAATACCGTTTCTGGAACGATTTGAACGAGCAGATGATTAAGAAAGAAGAAAACATCCGTACTACTCTTAATGAAAAAGCCAAAGCTTTGGATGCTGCAATGAGAGAATTCCAGCGCAAGTATGAAAACAACGGATTTGTAAGTCAGGAAAGTGCACAGCAACAGCAGGCACGCCTTGTAAAGCAACAGCAGGAACTTCAGGCTTTGCAGGAAAAACTGAGCAAAGACCTTGCTGACGAAAACCAGAAAAACAGTCTGCAATTGCGTGACTCTATCAATTCTTTCCTTAAGATATATAATCAGACAAAAGGATACAGCCTGATTATCAGCAATACAGGATTCGACAACCTGCTTTATGCTGATCCAGCATACAATATTACTCAAGAAATAGTAGACGGTCTTAATGCCCGCTATAATCCAAATATTAAGAAATAAATATCCTTAATACGGGAGCATTCCGATAAATGTTTTTAGAAGAAATGTTGCCCGATATTTTCAAATTCACGACATAAACCTGTCGTATAAAAAATCGGAGATATGTTTTTTTATCATATCTCCGATTTTTTTTATTTTTGAGTGAACAAAACAACACGAAAAAATGTTTAAAATATAAACGATACTAAACTAATTATAACGCCAACGATAATATGGAAACTTTTGCTGAATTAATATCATCTTCAACTCCTGTACTGGTTGATTTTTTTGCTGAATGGTGTGGTCCGTGCAAATCTATGGGACCAATCTTAAAACAAGTAAAAGACATTCAGGGAGACAGTATGCGTATTGTAAAAATAGATGTTGACAAGAACAGACATTTGGCCATGAAGTTCTCCATACAATCCGTACCTACTCTGATGATTTTTAAAAACGGAAGACAAATGTGGCGACAGAGCGGTGTTATAAATGCCAGCGAACTAAACAAGATAATTGAAATGTTCAAATAGCAGAAACAAACCCAATATACACCCACACAATAAAAAACAGTTATATACAACAATAAAAACATTCAAAACAACAAAAGCATATAAGGCCTATAAAAAGCATTTAGATAAAAAAACAAATACAACAAATAAACTACTCAACACTCATTTTCATCATTATTACATGTTACTTTTCAAAAAAGGCTGAAAACCACGAAAAATGGATTTTCAGCCTTAATTTTTTATCCCACACATTAGAGAAAATATCCGCAAGATATTTATTCATTCCAACGATTACTTCTTTATTTCTTTCATATACACATCAGCCCTGAGCTTAACATCACGCACAAAGTTATATGTCTCAATTCCTCTGAAATAACCGTTCTTGCAAACAGGGTCACGATAATACTCCTCGTTACTCTTCAGAAGAAGATACGTAGCCACATTACCTTCCCATTTATACTTATCCTTTCCATATTTTTCGGCCAGTGCCATCGCATCAAGTATATGCCCTATACCTGAATTATAAGCAGCAAGAACAAACATAATATTATCCTCCCTGTCGGTAACCTTAGTAAAAACCTTCTGCAACTCGGCCAAATATTTAACCCCCGCCTTAATACTTTCCTCAGGATCGGCTTCCATGCCCCTGGGAACTCCAAAAGCTCGAGCCGTAGAAGGCATCAGTTGCATAAGTCCTCTTGCACCCGCCCATGAAACCGCATGAGGATTAAAATTCGATTCTGTATAGACTAAAGCAGCAAGAAGCCTCCAGTCCCAGTTTATTTTAAGAGCATACTCCTTGAACAAACTATCAAAATGCGAAATCCGCCCATCCTTAAGTGAAAGAATACTTCCATGCGGAGTATGCTTGTTGAGTTCGAAATATCTGCGCGCACTTGCTATAAATTCCGCAGAGTTCACATTCTCCCTATGCCATTTATCGGCAGCTTCGGCAAGCTTAGGTGAAGTCTTCCTTACAGCCCATGCCGACCTCTGGTCGAAACTTATCTCAAGCGAAATATCAAGATTCGGGTTATAAGTACGGTTGATCCTTGCAAGTTCATTATTGGCAACAGTATAATCAATCTTACCTTCCGAAACCCATGTAATCAGGTCCTCATTAGATGCACTGTCGGGATTCACCACATGAATATTAAGTCCCCCACCAAGCTCCTCGTCGAGATTCATCATTCTCTGCCTATACTTGCCGGGCATAACATAAATATCCTTACCCACCAGTTGCGTTACATCCTTTACAGCATTCTTTCCTTTTCTCTGCACAAGCACCTGATGCGAAATATTCTCCTCACCGCAATAAATCAGACTATCCTTACGTTTGTTTGTTACGGCCAGATTATATGCAATCAAGTCCCCATTACCTTCAAGCAGTTCCCTTACAAGCTCCATTTCAGAGTTCACCACCTTCATTTTCAGTTCCACACCAAGTGATTCGGCAAACTGTTTAGCCAGCTCATACTGAAATCCCATAGGTTCTTCCCTATAGCTGAAATACGACGTAGAACTGTTGATGGTAAGAACCACAATCTCACCCCTTTCGATTATCTCATCAAGGTCAGTATTAGTCTTATCTTCATCAGATTTACTTCCGGAAAAACACGAAAAAAGAGACAAAAGAAGCAGAACAGAAGAAAGCAGAAAAGCTATACGAAACCTACGGGCTATCATCGTCCCACAATTTTTTCTATATACATCTTAAGAATCTCTATAGCCTTTTCATTATGACCACCCTGAGGAATAATAAGGTCGGCTATTCTTTTGGCAGGTTCTATAAATTCAAGATGCATAGGTTTCAGCACTTTAACATAACGGTCCATCACAGCCTCAGCGGTTCTTCCGCGTTCTATCACATCACGCTGGATAACTCTTATCAGACGTTCGTCAGGATCGGCATCAACAAATATTCTGAGGTCCATCTGGCTGCACAGTTTCCTGTCACTTAAAGCCAAAATACCTTCTATGATAACCACCTTGCGCGGTTCTACGTGAACAGTCTCAGGCTGTCGTGTACACGTAAGATATGAATACACAGGCTGCTCCACAGCCTCTCCCCTACGCAATTTAGAGATATGCTCCGACAACAAATCCCAGTCAAAAGCATTAGGATGGTCGAAATTTATATTCTGTCTTTCCTCTACCGGAACGTGACTACTGTCCTTATAATAAGAATCGAGAGGTACAACAACCGCTTCATCGGTCGACAAGCTTTCAATAATTCGTCTCACAACTGTTGTTTTTCCGGAGCCTGTACCTCCGGCAATTCCTATAATAATCATGATATAAAAAATATAAAGTGTAACAGATAAAATAATAAATTCATATCTTTGCGTAAATGAAACACTATTCAAAATATTGAAACATTATAAAGATATGTATTTCACAAAATTACTATAATTAATAAAATATACAACTATGGTTAAGCATATTGTTTTATTCAAACTGAAAGAAAATTTATCGCAAGAAGAAAAAAACGAAGTAATGAACAGTTTCAAGGCCGCTATTGAAGCTCTGCCCGAAAAGATAGACTTCATACGCCACATCTTTGTAGGATTAAATACCAATCCTTCCGAAAAATGGGATATCTGTCTGGAAAGCACATTCGATTCACTCGATGATGTAAACAGATATGCAGTTCACCCATGTCATGTGGCAGCAGCAGGAATCATAAAGGACGCAAAAGCCGACAGAGCATGTGTAGACTTTGAATTTTAACTGAAGGCTTACAAATACACACTTTTACAAAAAAATTACTTATAATACGTAAGCAATCACACGATTCAAATAATTTGATAGAAAAATCAAAAATTTAGTGATAAAAATTTGGAAATATAAATCATTAACTATACTTTTGTCGCAAACAACAATTAAAAGATAAAAGACATACAATTATGATTTATACTATTTCACTACATCACCATCATCATTACCTGACGAAATAATCGGTAGGCTGACGGTGCATGCAGTTATATATAAAACCTTATACAAGGCTTGCCGGTTAATATAATCAGCAAGCCTTTTTTTATGCACTGTATCAAACATATAGCAGTTGCAAATAATAGAAAACATACATTTGCACATACAAATGAATTTACAATTAAACGAAAAAACAAGTATAAACAAACTCTTTTAAAACCATAAAGATATGCTAAGAATAGCCGTACAATCAAAAGGCCGCCTGTTTGAAGACACAATGGCCCTACTTGCAGAAGCAGATATCAAACTGTCAACATCAAAACGCACGCTGCTCACACAATCTACCAACTTCCCTGTTGAGATTCTTTTTCTGAGAGACGATGATATACCACAGTGTGTAGCAAACGGAGTAGCCGACATGGGGATAGTAGGCGAAAATGAATTTGTAGAAAAAGAAGAAGAGGCAGATATCATCCAAAGACTCGGATTCAGCAAATGCCGCCTCTCGCTTGCGCTTCATAAAGAAATAGAATACAACGGACTGGAATGGTTCAACGGAAAGAAAATTGCCACATCATACCCTGTAATCCTGAAAAGATTTCTCGAAAAGAACAACATCAAGGCTGACATTCATGTCATTACCGGTTCGGTGGAAATCGCTCCCGGAATAGGCCTGGCCGATGCCATCTTCGACATAGTAAGCTCCGGATCGACATTGGTGAGCAACAATCTGAAAGAAGTAGAAGTAGTAATGAAAAGCGAAGCACTGCTCATAGGAAACAAAGACATGAGCGAGGAAAAGAAAGAAATCCTTAAGGAACTGCTTTTCAGACTCGATGCAGTAAAGGCCGCAGAAGACAAAAAATATGTCCTCATGAACATACCTACAGACAAGGTAAAAGACATTATAGAAGTACTGCCAGGTATAAAGAGCCCAACCGTGATGCCCCTTGCCACCGAAGGATGGAGCAGTGTACATACAGTACTCAACCAGAAATGCTTTTGGGAGATAATAGGAAAGCTGAAAGCTATCGGTGCTCAGGGAATACTTGTCCTTCCTATCGAAAAAATGATTCTGTAACCACTTAACATCACTGAAAGCGCAATGAAAATAATACTAAACCCCGACCGTTCTGAGTGGAATTACATACTCCGCCGTCCGGTATTAAATACAGAAACCCTAAGAGAAACAGTAATGCAGGTACTCGACCGAGTACGTACCGAGGGCGACAAGGCTGTATTCGATTATGAAGAGAAATTCGACAAGGTAAAGCTCGATTCCCTGTGTGTAACAGACAAGGAGTTTGCCGAAGCCGACAAACTTGTGAGCATAGAGCTGAAAGCAGCCATACATCTGGCACTCAATAATATCACCACATTCCATTCTGCCCAGAAATTCGAGACTAAAAAGGTAAGCACACTCCCGGGAGTAACATGCTGGCAGAAGGCAGTTGCCATAGAAAAAGTCGGATTATATATCCCGGGCGGCACTGCACCTCTGTTTTCCACTGTACTCATGCTTGCAGCACCTGCAAAAATAGCAGGTTGCAAGGAAATTGTTCTGTGCACCCCACCCAACAGAGAAGGAAAGATTCATCCGGCCATTCTTTTTGCCGCAAAAGCAGCCGGAGTAAGCAAGGTGTTCAAGGCCGGAGGTGTACAAGCCATCGGAGCAATGGCATACGGCACAAGCAGTATACCAAAAGTATACAAGATATTCGGTCCGGGAAATCAGTATGTAACTGCGGCCAAGCAACAGGTTTCTCTTCGTGATGTTGCCATCGACATGCCAGCCGGCCCATCAGAAGTTGCAGTTCTTGCCGACAGCAGCGCAAATCCTGTATTCGTGGCAGCCGATTTGCTTTCACAGGCCGAACACGGAACCGACAGTCAGGCTATACTAATCACCACATCCGAAAATCTTATCAGAGAAGTGGAGAAAGAAGTCGAAAAACAACTCAACCAACTTCCAAGAAAGAATATTGCAGAAAAGTCTCTCGAAAACAGTAAGCTGATACTTGTAAGAGATATGGATGAGGCCATAGAAATGACCAACAACTACGCTCCCGAACATCTCATCATCGAGACATCCGACTATAACGAAATAGCTTCAAGAATAGTAAATGCAGGTTCGGTTTTTCTCGGTTCATATTCACCGGAAAGTGCCGGAGATTACGCATCGGGAACAAACCACACACTGCCTACCAACGGATATGCAAAAGCATACAGCGGAGTCAGTCTCGACAGCTTTATAAGAAAGATTACATTCCAGGAAATAACATCCGAAGGTATACAGACCATCGGTCCGGCTATTGAAGTGATGGCAGCCAATGAGTATCTCGACGCCCACAAGAATGCTGTAAGTGTACGCCTGAAAAGTATCTGATATCTTTTTCAACAAACAATATGCAATAATAAAGAATGAAACCATTAAAAGAACTTACACGTCCCAATATATGGGCTCTTGAACCGTATTCATCGGCACGCGACGAATACAACGGAGCCGAGGCCTCAATATTTCTTGACGCCAATGAAAATCCGTATAATGCCCCAAACAACAGATATCCCGACCCTCTGCAAAGAAATCTGAAGAAGCTTATCGCCCCCATAAAGAAGGTTAAGCCTCAGCAGATATTCCTCGGCAATGGTAGCGATGAGCCGATAGACCTTGTTTACAGGGCATTCTGCATACCCGGCAAAGACAATGTAGTGGCTATTGCTCCTACATACGGCATGTATCAGGTTTGTGCCGATGTAAACAATGTGGAATACAGAAAAGTGCTTCTTGATGACAATTTCCAGTTTCAGGCAGACAAGCTGCTTGCCGCTACCGACGACAACACCAAACTGATATTCCTGTGCTCACCCAACAATCCTACAGGAAACGATCTGTGCCGTGACGAGATTTTAAAACTCCTGAAAGAGTTCCAGGGACTGGTTATAGTAGATGAAGCATATTCCGACTTCTCGGAAAATCCTTCATTACTTACACAGCTCAATGAATTTCCAAACCTCATAGTGCTGCAAACCTTCTCCAAGGCCTGGGGATGTGCCGGAATAAGATTAGGAATGGCATTTGCATCAGAGGAAATAGTGTCACTGCTCAACAAGATTAAATATCCGTACAACATAAACCGTCTTACACAAGAAGAGGCCACAAGGATAATGGAAAAGCACTACCGAATAAGTGAGTGGGTAAAGATGCTTATAGATGAGAGAGAAAGAGTGATAGAAAAATTCAAGGACCTGAAATGCTGCGTACACATCTACCCTACCAGTGCAAATTTCTTCCTTGTGCGTGTTACCGACGCAAAGAAAATCTACGATTATCTTGTAAATAAAGGCATAATAGTAAGAAACAGAAGCAATGTCACCCTGTGTCACCAGTGCCTTAGAATAACCATTGGTACACGCCCCGAGAACGATTCCCTGCTCGAAGCTCTTAAAGGGTTCTGTGAATGAAAACCGGTTCCCAACAACATTTAAAGTCGTGAAAACATGAAAAAAGTATTATTTATTGACAGAGACGGAACACTCGTCATAGAACCTCCTGTAGACTATCAGCTCGATTCGTTCGAAAAGTTGGAATTTTATCCTAAAGTATTCCGCAACTTAGCTTTTATAAGAGAAAAGCTCGATTTCGGTTTTGTTATGGTAACAAACCAGGACGGTCTGGGCACAGAATCATTCCCCGAAAACACATTCTGGCCTGTACACAATCTTATACTTAAGAGCTTTGCCAACGAAGGTGTGACTTTCGACGACATCTGCATAGACCGAAGCTTTCCCGAAGATAATGCGCCGACAAGAAAACCGCGTACAGGAATGCTCACTAAATACATCAACAATCCTGAATACGATATAAAAGGCAGCTATGTAATAGGCGACCGTGCCACCGATGTGGAACTTGCAAAGAATCTTGGATGCAAGGCTATCCTTCTTCAGGACTCAAAGGAAATCCTTCTTCAGGGTGATGCCAAAGAAAAGAATCTTGAGGAATACTGTGTACTTGCAACTAAAGACTGGGATGTAATTACAGAATTTCTGTTTGCAGGCGAAAGAATTGCCGAAGTAAAACGCACAACCAAAGAAACAGACATTCTGATAAAAATAAACCTCGACGGCAACGGCAAGTGTGACATCAGCACCGGACTCGGCTTCTTCGACCACATGCTCGAACAGATAGGAAAGCACGGAGGATTAGACCTTACCATAAAAGTAGCCGGCGACCTGAATGTTGATGAGCATCATACCATAGAAGATACAGCCATCGCGCTTGGCGAATGTATCTACAAGGCACTAGGTAGCAAAAGAGGAATAGAGCGCTACGGCTACTGTCTTCCTATGGACGACTGCCTGTGTCAGGTATCTCTCGATTTCGGCGGACGTGCGTGGCTCGTTTGGGACGCAGAATTCAAAAGAGAAAAAATTGGCGATATGCCGACAGAAATGTTCCTGCACTTCTTCAAATCTCTAAGTGATTCAGCACGTATGAATCTCAACATCAAGGCCGAAGGTACAAATGAGCACCACAAGATAGAAGGCATATTCAAGGCCCTGGCAAGAAGTATAAAAATGGCAGTGAAAAGAGATGTCTACCACTATGAGATACCATCAAGCAAAGGATGCATCTGACATTTTTGTTAACAGATATTACACAAGAACGCCTATACGCCAAATATTGTTAACAGAGTGTGATTTTATATCATAAAATCTTGCAATCTACAGAAAAACACATACCTTTGTATCGTGTTTTTCATAGTATTAGATTTAAGGTTAAAAAAAGGTTGGAGTACAGCGGTACTCCTTTTTTTTTGCCCCTGCTTCTCATAAGCCCCAAAGCCTGCATCGGCATCATATTCACAAATCACATAAAAAACAGGTAAAACCGTAAAAATTTGTCACTTTTTTAATACATTTGCTATCAATAACCAAACAGAATACAAACAGAACATAATAAAAGAACAGTCATGTCACAAAACTTGAAAAACCATCTGAAAGCAAGTTCTTCGCTATTAAAGACAAATTCTACACGTTTCCGAAGAAAATTAGAACTAATCCGACTGAAGCGTATCAGAAAAAAGAAAGTTCCACAATACACATATTGCAAAAACTGCGGCACACGTCTCGAAGGTATGTACTGCCACCAGTGCGGACAGTATGCACTCGACACCGAACAACCGTTCTGGAAATATATACGCCAGTATTTCGAAAACGTATATCAGTTCGATACTAAAATATGGCATACCCTGTGGCTTATGTTCACCCGTCCCGGACTACTAACATCAGAAATCAATGCAGGTAAAATAAACTCATACGTACACCCATTCCGTCTGTACATGTGCATATCTGTGGTATTTTTTGCAGTATTCTTTATGCTTATGGGCGAACGTGTAAGCGACATTACAAACATAAACGGAGGGCTTATCAATAAAAAAATAATCAGCAACATAAGCAAATCAGATCCCGGATCCCTTCCTGATACTACAATATACCTCTATCAGGCGCCACAACTTGTAAAAACACTTTCACTCAGATTCGGACTGAAAAATGCAGACAGCATCATAAGATATCAGTTGGTTGACAACGCTTACGGACTGGCACGAACCACTCTGCCACGTATTTTAGCAGACTCATGTTTGAAAAAGACTGAAATAATGCGGAAGGACCTGGAATACATAAGCCGTAACAAGGCCAAAGCCAACCTAAACATTGAAAACTGGATAGACGGCAAAGATTATGGTCCGGAAAATGTGGCAGCAATCAAAGCCTTCAAAATAGACAGCATTAATATAAAGACTGCACAAGGCAAAGACAGTATAGCGTTACTGCCGCAAGATGTATACATCTGGAACGACAATCAGCACAAAGATGCAGAAACAGACTCTCTTCAGAAAGAGAAGTTCAGCAACAGCATTTTAGGCAGCTTGTCGAAATGGACACCATTCTTCATGATGTTCCTTTTACCGGTGTTTGCCTTAATGCTCAGAGTACTTTACAGAAAACTCAAAATGCCATACATGTGGCATTTCGTACATGCTATACATATCAACACAGTATTCCTTATACTTATATGCATACCTCTTATTCCCATCTTTGCATACGGCATAGACGATTTGCTGGCCAACCAGCAAACTCTTACAATATACCAGCAGAAATTCATGGAGACTACCCTCATAGCCTTCCCACTGCTTATATACCTGTATATGCTGATATCATTCCATGAAGTTTACAGACAAGGATGGATAAAGACAATCATAAAATCAGCAATATTCTTCATATCATTCTCGTTTATTGCCATATTACTGGCCTTGATACTTTTTATATGGCTCCTTATGATAGAAAGTGAATCAATATAGAAAATAATCAATATAGGAAGAAATGAGCATATAAACAACTGCCACACTGTAGCATAGCAAACATTTCACACAAATATTACATAACGGAAAATATAATTTATAAACAGATGAGAAAGATAAAAATTGTAGATATAATAAAGAAAAGATACCGCCGCATAATCAGGAATATAGAAGCAGCACGTCTGAAACGTATCCGACGCCATACCAAACCAGGATACAAGTTCTGTATGAACTGCGGAACCCCTCTTAAGGGAATGTACTGCCACCAGTGCGGACAGTATGCCCTCGATATTTACCAGCCTATATGGAAATACATACGCCAGTATTTTGAGAACATGTATCAGTTCGACGGCAAAGTATGGATGACACTGCGTCTGCTGTTTATTCGGCCGGGATTTCTAACCAACGAATTCAATTCCGGGAAAATCAACTCCTATGTCCATCCATTCCGTCTTTATATGTTTATATCGGTTCTGTTTTTCACATTCTTTTTCATGGCAGCAGAACAGCAGACAGACAGGGCACTACTTGTATTCAACAGTCAGCAGATTCCCGACAGTGTGGTAAAAGACCTCTTGAAGTCGGACGCTTCCTCACTACCCGACACCACTGTTTATGCCTATAATACAAAAACACTTTGTGAAACTTTACGTGCCAGAGGGATAGAACAGGCCGACAGTATGATAAGACAAGAACATCCGAATATAGAAACCACCAATGAATTAAGTCTGGTTTCTATGCCCAAAATATTATTTGACTCGTGTATGGCAGTTACTCCTATACATCAGGAGGACCTGAATATTATTGCATCACTCAAAATAAATCCAAAATCACTGATGAATAATAAAGGTCAGAATATAGGTCAGAATAAAGAACATAAAAGCGGGAATGAAGATACCATTGAGGATGATATCTATATTGGACTGGAGGAAAAAGATTTGCTGGATTATACTCATCTTGCTGATATACCTGTGGATTCTGTAACCGGCATGGTTTCTGTTGACGCTCACGACTGGATGATAAAAAACAAGCAAACAGACATACTTCATCAACAGGCTACTGCAAGTTTTGTACTCGGACAGTTGTCTAAATGGACACCTTTCTATCTTATGTTTCTGCTTCCTCTGCAAGCACTAATATTCAAGATTTTCTATAGAAGAAAACGTTATATGGAACATTTTGCCCATTCCACACATCTCAGCAGTATGCTTCTTATTCTGCTGTCAATTCCGGCAACAATATTTCTGAGTAATCTTAATATGTGGAACAGTAATTTGGAAGATACCAATAAGATAGAAGATACTATCTACAGTCTTTTCCCTTTGGTTTTATTTATATACCAGCTTTTTTCAATGCACACTGTTTATAAGGAGAGCTGGATAAAATCAACAATAAAGTGTATTATTACTTATGGAATCTTTTATATATTGGCTTTACTGATAGCAGCCGGATTGATAGTTTGGCTTGTAGCAAAAGTTTCAGGAAGAGTATGATGCCGTACCACTTAAGTCGGACGACTGTATCACTTAAATCAAACGACTTTACCACTTAAGTCGTACGACCGTACTATTATAGTCGTACGACTTAATTATATTAATGGAAAGCATTAGTCACGGGAAGCTTAGTTTAAAATTAAGAACTTGACAGACTCAATAGTATAAGAATGAGGAAAAAGTAAAAAAATATGCAACCATTCGTGGCCAGTTATATTAATGGGGAAAGATTGGGAAATAGTCACAATATAATGCTGAACTCTACAAGACAAAGTAATGTGACGAGAAATAGAATATTCATTGAATTTTGTTTTCTTTTTAAGGAGAATATTGTTTTTTCTTCAAATGATTCTTTTAATTTTTAATTAATATCTATAACTTTGTTATAACACATTACAGTTAATCATTTGATTCAATGAAAACTACCATATTTATATCAATTATGATTCTGATGATTTGCCAAGTTACAGTCGCAGAAGATATCAAAAACTACACGCTTGATATCAGCAAGGTGAATCAGGAAGCCTCTAATCTCCATGTAAAATGTTCTTTCTCATTGGATTTCCAAGATAAAGACAGCGTTTCCATGAATTTTGGTGGCGGACAAGAATTTTCCATTGACAATTTGAATATCAATAGTGGAGAGTTTGAATATGAATTATACAAGGAATTAAAGTGTATAGTTTTTCGGAAAGTGTCTTCACCAAAAATTTTAGTCAACATGAATTACATCTATACAAATCTTACCTCATTCTTCATTTATGGGAAAGGAGATGCAGAATTGTGGGAGACAAGTTTTGGTGAATACTTTTATCCATATGTGCCGAATACTTTCATGAATGTAACCTTGAATGTAGAAACGCCGGATTCACTTTCCTTAATCTGCTCATATTCGCTGGTCTCAGAAAAAGCGACAAAACATACAGGCGAATTGAATCATATTTTATCTCAATCATTGAATCTGGCATTCTTACGCAATGAAGCCTATCAACGGACAGATGAATACATCCCCGCCAAATTGTCTATCTACCAGATCAAGGATATGCAGTGCAGAAATGAAAGGTATGAGGAGCTACTTAAAATAACAAAATCAGCAATTTCATTCTTTAGCAGGGTATATGGAGAAGATTATATATCTACAGATCGTAATGTGACAGCACTTCCTGTATATCTGTTCCATAACGGCGAAGGATTCAGTAACAGATACAACATCAGCTTCATTTCCGCTTCGCAGGAGAAGTTTTCCACAAAGCCCGACATATATCCGATTGTCCATGAAATAGGACATCGGTGGCTAGGAGAATGGACTTTGCTCATTGATGACGGACAACCCGGAGCCTATTTCATCAAAGAAACACTTAATGAGTTCATGACCCTAATGTTTATCCGTTATGTCTGTGATGATAAAGACTACGAAACCCAACTTAACAGGTGTAAGTCTGAATATAGGAAAATCAAGGGAACTCCTCAGGATAAACCTCTTATAGATGTCGTGTTGAACAATAACAATACTGTTATTTATAGAAAAGGCCCGCTTATGCTGGTTCGTATAGCGGAGCAGATAGGATATGATGAACTGATGAAAACCATTTCTGGATTCTATAGAGAATATGCAGGAAAGTATCCGTTAAAATATTCTGACTTTATCAATTTTGTTAATGAAAGCTATCCAGAAATTGGAGAACAACTTAATCTATTGCTAACTGTTTAATTATTGTAATATGGAAGAATCATTTACACTGCGAGAATGGAACAAAGCAGACGTTCCTGCATTGGCAAAATATCTGAACAATAAAAAGATCTGGGACAACTACCGTGACGCCCTTCCTTATCCATATATAGAAAAGAATGCGGAACAGTTCATCGGTTTCGTTGAGGGACAAAACATACAAAATAGAGATAAATCACGAAGCAGCAGGAAATATCAGTTTCATCAGAGGCACGAACATAGAACGATATAACGCAGAACTTGGCTACTGGCTGCCGAACCTTACTGGAACCAGGGCATCATGTCCGAAGCTATCAAACAGGCCGTAGATGATTATCTTAGCCATTCCGATACGGTACGAATCCATGCCAATGTTTACGAAAACAACCCGGCATAGATGAAAGTTCTCGAAAAAGCCGGCTTCCATAAGTGTGGCATCTTAAGGAAAGCCTGCTTCAAAAACGGAAAGTTTGTCAATTGTCATTATTACGAATTACTAAAATGATAAATTAATATACAATGAGAAAAATATATTGGAAAGGTGTAAAAAGAAAGTTCGATAAATTCATAGATAGAATTCTTGATTTTATTATATTTTTCACAGACTGGTTGGGTTAACTTTTTTGTCAAAAAAGTGACGTACTTGCAAAATATATTACATTAGCATCTGATCGTTATGTCACTATAGAAAGTCTGACTGCAAGTGTTGATGATAACATCACAAGAATCAAACTTCCTTATACTGGATTCAACACACTGGAGAAAGAATATGTTATCCTAACAGAACAAATGACCAGTATATAATGGAATGAAAATATAATAGATATGATAGTGAAACCCTCAGCCGAAAGGATGATAAATGGTGAGAATGAACTACTACAAGCAGGTATTAACTAAAATACCGGTTGAATCTTCAGGCCTACACCAACAATAAAAAAAATGTCTCGTCATTCTGTTTAAATTGACGGGACAGATTAAAGAGTTTATGGCCTTATTTTAAAATTTGGTGGAAGCGGATTGAGGTGTACTGAATTTAGTTGACAGGTTAATAATTAAAATCATATATAGGTT
>artificially_reared_2__coassemble_83_pt1 | contig 66422 bp, 38 predicted proteins | sample artificially_reared_2__metabat2_high_PE_035 | metagenome-assembled genome bin artificially_reared_2 | reverse complement strand
ACTTGCAGCCTGAGCAGTCAAAGCTCCCGCACCAAGTATCAGCATTAGAATATTCTTTCTCATAATTCAAATATTATATTTCAGTTCTGTGTTATTTTGTATCAATAAATCTGCAATATATTCAAAATACATCTACAAAGGTACACCAAAAGCGTATAATACATGAAAAAAGTAGATTTAAAATTTGGAAGATATTATTAAAAACATTTATCTTTGCAACGCATTTCGATAGAAAGCACGAAGTTTGGATTATGGTGTAATGGCAGCACAACAGGTTTTGGTTCTGTTTGTCCAGGTTCGAATCCTGGTAATCCAACTCTCAAAAGAAAGCCTCAAGATTGTTCTTGAGGCTTTCTTTTTTTATTTCTTTTTTTTACAGAACTAAGTTTCTTCTTTGCAATTTACTATTCTCTTACCAGTATATGTTCAACTTCAAGAACATACATCTTATGAAAGTTTCCGTGACCTTCACCATACCAGCGGCCTACAAGAGACTTATCTATAAAATTATCAGCCTTGATATCATCAGAATACAGTTTTCTGCATTCAAGAATAAGACGTCCCTGTTCAAAACCTATGTTACCATTCTCTGTAACAAAAGGTTTCAATCCGGTAGCCGCAATCTTATCTGTATCTCTTCCCGATTTTGAACCGCAAATCTTATGAATTCCTTTGTTTTCTTCACCAAGGAAAGAAAGAGTGAGGGTATCGCATTTCTCAATAAACTCATAAGTATATCTCTCCGGACGGATAAAGACAAAAGCTACTGTCTTTCCCCACAATACTCCCATGCCACCCCATGAAGCAGTCATGGTATTAAACTTGTCGGCTGTGCCGGCTGTAACCAGCATCCATTCCTTACCTATGGCCTCAACCATATTATCTTTCAACTCTGATACATTAATTTCTTTCATAACTCATCTTATGATTAAACTATAAATAAACTGCCAGGCAGACTATTAATATTACACTATCAAGCACTAAATAAAGTACAAATATAATGATATAAAGACAAATTTGATAACACTTACTTCCATATATTGAAAATAATCCATACATTTAGACAATAAATCATCAATATACCAACATACCAGGAATTAAATTAATACATATAAAAACGATTAACTTATTTATAAAATTGAATTATGGGACGAGTCATTAAACTGTTACTCTATTTTTTCGGCTATCAATTAGCATTTTCGGGAACTATCATGAGTTATTACTTCATTAAAAGAGGTATATTCAATCCGGCTGATGTTTCTGAAATTATATCCGATCCTCTCTATATAAACCTTGTAATGATAGCCCAGCTACTGTCAACTCTGGCCATTACACTACATATATTAGGATGGAAGTACGCGAATTTCAAGACACAACTCAACAAGCCTGTAGACTGGAAAAATATTATTCCATTATCCGTAGCGCTTATAGTGGGAATGGGACTATGGACCAACTATCTTAATGAACTTGCCGATCTTCCCAATAACATGAAAGAGACTTTCGACTTGATGATGAAGAACCCTTTGGGCATTATATCAATAGTAATTATGGCTCCATTAATGGAGGAACTTCTGTTTAGAGGAGCGATACAGGGACATCTGCTGAAAATATGGAAGAATCCGGTATGGCCAATTGTGGTATCATCATTACTCTTCGGTATAGTTCACGGAAACCCAGCCCAGATACCATTTGCATTTGTACTTGGTCTGGCTTTGGGATGGATGTACTATCTTACAGGAAGCATCATACCGAGCATTCTGATGCACTTTATCAATAACGGCACAGCAGTACTTCTGTTCGCTTTTTCAGATAACCCCGATGCAACCATGGTTTCAGAGTTAGGAAACGCAGGTGCCATAACATTAGCAGTGGCAGGTGTAATTATTACTATAGTAAGCATATTGTTTATAAAGAAAACAGAAACAGAAAAAACAGTATGGTACGAAGAAAAGAAAGAAGAATCAGACTTCTGATATTATAGTGAACCGCTATTAAAAAAATCATACTATGACTTTATTTAAGATTAAGTTCCAAATAAAGCCATAGTATGATTTATTTATACAGTATGATTCTTTATACAGTATAATTATATATATGGTTTCTGTTGAATAAATTATAGTTTATATAAACGGCTATAAAAATATAAAAACCGCTTAGCTTATACTCATTATTCAACTATTAAATTATTAAACTATTCAATTATCCAACTTATTCCACAATTATCTCATCAAACCTGCATCTCGACTGCTGGTCAGGTTTCAGATGATTGGCAGGGCAGTCACCAGGGTACTTATATACAACCTGTACATACCTCACCCCCTTGCCATCGGCTATATCAAATGAAATATCCTCAATAAAGTTGCCAACCTTAAAAATCTCACTGTCCGAGAAATTTCTCACAGCCGATTCACGGTATTCTTTTCCATCAGAAGATAACTTCACAATGATACTCTTCGGCTTATTTACCCCCATAGCATAATAAGAAAGACATCCCAATGTTACCTTACTGATATCAGTCTTGCTGCCAAGATCAAGAATAAACGAAACATCATCCTTGGTATACCATTCGGTCCATTCAAAATCCGACTGTTTCTTACTTCCTCTTATACCATTTGTAAGAACCTTATCGGCAGGACTTGAAGAAATAATCTCCTTGCCTGTAGCAAGATTCCAGTCTATATTCAAATTTAGAGTCTCACCTTTCTTTACGCCATTCTTATATGTGGCACATCTGATTTCTGTATCAGAGTCAATATACAGAGGTCCGGCATACAATGAAGAAGAAGCATCAGGCTCCATACCGTCGGTTGTATATCTTATTTCCACATCAGGACGGTCGCAGCTCAAGTCCACCTTCACCTTACCATTCTCCGAAACAGCCTTATGCTGAATATTGAACATAGCTTCAGAGTAATTGATACCCTTCGCGCTAAGATGAACCAACACATTATCAAGACCATCGGCAAAACCATTCCAGTCTTTTGTGCTTTTCTGGGACCATGCCACTTCCGACAAAGCCACAAGACGAGGGAAAATCTGATAATAAACATCACGAGGAGTCTTGCAGAACTCTGTCCACATAGAAGCCTGGACACCCATCAGAAGATTCTCATAGTTCTTGTCCCATCCCGGTTGCACAGGCTCATACATATAAACATCCTTAAGAGTATTGTTGCCGAAATAAGTCAGCGGTTCGAACCACTGAGGCCCCTGATATCTTATAAGATACAACAACCGTGCCGGGGTCATCACAAATTTATGACCTTGAGCAGCGGCCTTAAGAGCAGCATTTCCCATGCCCTGCCATCCGAAGATGACCACATCATCGGGCAAAGTTCCGTTAGTAAGTTCATCCCAACCCATAACATGCTTGCCTTTACTCTTCACATAATCACTCACACGACGCATAAAATAACTCTGCAACTCCTCTATATGAGATATATTCTCAGCCTTCATACGTTCGGCACAGCGGGGACACTTGTTCCAATACTCCTTCCATGCCTCATCGCCACCAATATGAATATACTTCGACGGGAACAGTTCTGCCACTTCGTCTATTACATCCTCTATAAAAGAAAATACATTATCATTGCCGGCACATAAGATAATACTACCGGAACCCTGTCCCATACCGGGAACAACCCCTATAGGCTTGTCAACAGAAGGACATGCCAGTTCTGGATAAGCAGCCAACGCCGCATTAGAATGTCCAGGCATATCAATTTCAGGGATAATCTCCACATATCTCTGTTGTGCATACTCCACAATATCCTTTATATCTTTCTGAGTATAGAATCCGCCCACCGGAACAGGTTCCCCTTTCTCAGAATTCCTTCTGTCGGGAAAATCAAGGTTATTCCTGTTTACTCTCCATGCACCAACCTCTGTAAGTCTCGGATATTTCTTTATTTCCAGTCGCCATCCGTTGTCATCTGTAAGATGCAGATGCAGCTTGTTAAGCTTAAGCATAGACATACAGTCAATTATTCTGAGCACATCTTCTTTAGGAATAAAGAATCTTGAGACATCAAGCATAAGTCCTCTATACTCAAAACGAGGTTTATCGGCCACCTCCATAAAAGGAACAGAGTTCCTGTTGTCCGGTTCCGAGGCCAACATCAGTGTCTGGAAAGCATAAAACAGACCGGCTTCTGTAGCAGCCTCGATTTTGATTCCATTCTCACTTACTATAAGCTTATATTCCTCCACATCAAGCTCATCATTCTTTCTGACTGTAATCCACTTAACATCAGAATTACTGCCATCCTGACTAAATGCTTCAAGATTACGGACATTAAAATTCAGTTCATTAAAGAACAGAGAATTAAGCCTTTTATAAATAGACAGTATACAATGAACATCCTCTGATTTGAACTCATTATCAACAAAAACATCTGTAGTTTCTGAGAACTCAAATTTACCATTCTCCGACTGGACAACGGAATATGGCTTCGGCACTACAGGCAGCGATGTCTGTGCCAAAACACTGCCAACATTAAATCCCGAAACAACGAGAAGAACCGAAAGTAAAGTCTTTTTAGATAGTAAAGTCTTTTTAGAAATTAAACTCATTATGAATCAAGTTATATTAAATGTTAATATCAGATATTTTAAAGTATCACTCAAAATCACTCTGCTGCTTCTCAACTTCCTTAAGCTTAAAACGGCTAAGTTCCTGTTTCAGTCTCTTGATTTCACTTTCGCAGTCAGAGCTGCTTTCAGAAACAGATTCATTATTGAGGGACCTTCCTTCAAGCAATAAAGAAAGTTCATTTCTGTCAGCTATAAGTTTATGTTTTGAAGCTACAGTCTTAATTATAAGTTCTCCTGATAAAGGAGTGTGAGTACCTTCAAATACCACAGAAGCCTTCACCTTAATCTCACCGGCATTTGTATTGGCACGTACAAGAACAGGTGCAGTGCCCCACTGAACCGCACGAGGGTTAGTAAATGTAGCATTATCGGCAACCAGTTCGCCATTACCTTCAATCTCAAATCTGATATGATAATTGTTCAAACGCTTTATATTGCCTTTATCATCAGCTATGGCAGCCACAACGGTAACAAGGTCTGATCCGTCGGCTGTAGTCTCAACATTCTCATTATCGGCCCACATAATAATCTTCGAAGGACGTCTTGCAGGCATTACTTTATGAGTTGCCGCGAGTTTGCCGTTCACATATCCCTCTGCAAGAAGATAAGAATCATCATGTTTTCTGTCACGTGCAAGTTTTTTATCATACATTACATCCCACACATTCTCAAAAGTAATGACAGGCGAAGGCATACCTTTATCTGTTATTTCCTTCTTGTAAACATATTGTTTTCCATCCTTGCAACAAGTAAGGCGTACTTCATCACAGTTACTATAAACTGTTACATCCTTGGGAGAAAAAGGAGTCATGGCATTTGCTATATAAACCATAGGACCTGTTTCAGATATAAGCATATCATTCTTTTCGGCCGGACGTTGCGAACAGAACATATAATAAGAAAGTTTTGGCTGACGGAATGCATCCATTATACCTCCGTAGAACGGGTCCGGATGATATCCTCTCTGATGATCGAACGAATGCCATAAGCATCCTCCCATGTGCTGTCTGCTATTTCTATATAAAGCATCATAACATGTATACTTATAGTCTGTTTTGGCATATCCCTGTGCCTGAACAAGCATAGGAACCTCACCCCACGCCCTGTTTACTCTGCTTGGTGAATTATGCGAATTCCAGTCGTCCACATTATCACCCCATTCGCGTGTAAAATAAGAGATTTCAGGATTCATAGTCTGCGTATTGAATGCGCCTCCTGCACCATTAAGTGGATGAGTAAAGTGAATAGGAAAATATTCGCTTCCACGCGCGGTAACATCGCAACCGGCATAACAATAAGGATATGGATATTCCTCATGAAGTATATCCACTACATTTTTGGCAAAATCCTCTGGATACCATGTTTCGTTCAGAATAGGTTCCCACATCCATACAGAAGGATGATTACGGTCGCGTCTCACCATATTTCTGATATCGCTATATACTCTTTGGGCAAATACAGGCTCATCATTCCAGAACTGCCATCCGGGTGTATTCACTATCACAAAAAGCCCTAACTCATCACATGCATCCATAAACGCAGGGTCCTGAGGATAGTGAGCATTCCTTATCACTCTGAGTCCGGCATCACGCAATTTCTTGGCATCTCTCCAGTGAAGACTGTTCGACAAGGCATTGCCTACTACAGCAAAATCCTGATGTCTGTTGGCACCGATAAGAGGGTAGGGATAAGGCTTCCCGTTGAGCCAGAAACCGTCTTTTCCTTTAAATTCTATGCTACGTACGCCTATTCTTCTTCGATAACCGTCTACAATATTACCGTTCTTGTCTTTAACAAATACATGCAACTGATACAGGTATGGAGAATCTGGTTCCCACAGATGTGGAGACTCCATATTAATGTTTACAGTTGTGGTACGAGCCTTACCTTTGGCTACAGAGAAAGTCCGGCTTGAAGAAAGTACTCTCTTTCCATCTCTGTCATAAAGTTCGTATTCCACCTTTCCTGCGAATGCTTTTTCCGACATATTTCTGATATGAGCATCCAGACGTATATCAGCCGATTTATCTGAAACATTATTATACGAAACAAAAAGTCCGCCTCCAGCAGTCTCGTTCTCGTAATTAGGATCAGTTATAAATACATTATTATGGGCCACCATCCAGCAGTCGCGATATATTCCACCAAAATAAGCGAAGTCAAGCATATCCTGCTGTTTTCCCGGCGGATAAGAAGGGTCATCACTATTATCGGCCCATACGGCTATCACATTATCTTTTCCATATTCAAGGTAATCTGTAACATCCGATATAACCGGCAGGAAACCACCGAAATGCTCTTTCACAAGCTTTCCGTTGACCCACACTTTTGATTTTCCCATAATTGCCTCAAAATGCAGGAACATTCTTTTACCTTTCCATTCCTCTTCGGGAGTAAAATGCTTGCGATACCACACCTCACCCTGATAGTTTATACAACCGCTTGCCTCTGTAGGCAGAGTTTCCATACCATCGGGAAGAGAAACAAGAGTCCATTTACTGTCGTCATAACCTGTGGCTTCTGCCCCTTCTGCGCCTCCTTTATGGAAACGCCATGCAGGATTCATACTGTAAGCTATTCTTCCTGTATTTTCCAGCTGAAAGAATCCGGCCGTAGAATACTCAGGCTGATGAAATGCGGTTGCCTCTTCCGAACCCGAGACTTCAGAAATTGCATTTCCATCATAAGAAACATATTTATCGGAAGCCAGTAATTCATTAAAAACAAACACAAAGAGACAACACGACAAAAGTCTGATAATTAATGATAGTTTTTTCATATTGTTAATTTAATGGTTGTACTAAGTAAATATAATTTATTATTTTCACTCCCCCCTCTGATCAGCATTCTTTTCTTTATAGAAATTAATTCTTTCTGTCCATGGCTTATCTTCAAGAGGAAAAACCTTATGTGTATTTGCCCATTCTATCCATTTGGCTTCAAGCTCTTCTACCTTTTCAGGATATTTGGCCGACAAATCTGTTGTTTCAAAAGGATCTGTTTTAAGGTCTATCAGCTCCCACTGCACATCACGGTTTGCCCTGACAAGTTTCCAAGAACCGTCTATTATAGCACACGAACTCTGATGTTCGAAATACAAAGTTCTTTTTTCTATAGCCTTACCTTCTGATGCCGGCAAAAGATTCTTACCTTCTAAATCATTGTGAGAAAATTTCTCCGGGTAACTTACATTACCCAAAGCCATACATGTAGGAATAACATCTATGATATGTGCAGGCTGGTCACAGACCTTACCCTTCATCTTATTCTTTCTACTGTCGCCATAAGTAAGTATAAAAGGAGTACTTGTACCACCCTGGAACACCCATTTCTTGTAACTGCGATATGGTGTATTCGACAAGTCGGACATTAGTTGGCCTATATATCCTCCCTCATCGGTGGCTCCATTATCACTTAGGAATATAAACACAGTATTCTCATACATGCCTTTTTTCTTTATGGCATCTACAAGCTTGCCTATGCCCTCATCCATAATTTCTATCATAGCCGCATAAGTGGCCATATCCTTTACCCACTTTTCCTGCTGTTCTGCCGACAACTCCTCCCATGCCGGACGCTTGCCTCCGAACTCTTTATTGAATACAGGCAATTCCATATCCGAAGGAACAATGCCTAATTTTTTCTGTTTTTCGAATCTTTGTCTGCGAAGCACGTCATATCCCACTTTATATCTTTCTATGCATTTCTCCACATACTTTTCAGGTGCCTGTAATGGAAGATGTGGGGCATAATGTGCTACATAAAGAAACATAGGATTTTCTGTATTATGTCTGTTTACAAAACATACGGCAGAATCTGTTATGGCATTTGTATAATAATAGTCGTCAGGCAGATTATTGACTTTCTCGAGGTCGTTATACACAGGTGAAGGTTTATAATAGCTTCCACCGCCATGAAGACAACCATAATATCTGTCGAATCCTCTCTGTACAGGGTAGCTTCCGTTTGGGGAATCATATCCACCGGTAGTGGTTACATGCCACTTTCCGCTCATATATGTGCTGTATCCTCCCGCTTTCATTATTTCTGCAATGGTAGGATACTCCTTGTCTATCTGGCCTCTGTATCCTGGCCGGTGTTCATCAACCTCTGCCATCCATCCAATACCGGCCTGATGCTGATATCTTCCAGTGAGAAGTGCTGCGCGGCTTGGGCAACTGCGTCCTGTATTCTTGAACTGACTGAATCTTACTCCCTCCTGGGCAAGTTTGTCTATATTTGGAGTTTTTATCTCACTGCCATAACAGCCAAGATCGGAGAATCCCATATCATCACACATTATAAGGACGATATTTGGGGAATTATATTTGTTAGCCAATGCTGTTTGAGAAACAGCGGCAAGAAAAGCTGTAAGATAAATATTATAGCTCATATTAAATATTGTTTGAGGTTATTGTCTTACTATATCTATTAAATAATGTTTTATATACTCATCTTCAGAGTCATAAGCGTCATACGAAAACTCCCACCAGAAAACTCCAAGATATTTTCTCTTTTTAATCCATTCAAGTTTAGTTTTTATCGTTTCAGGATTCTCCATTGTTACAAACTCTTTTTTATCCGGTGAATAAAAATAATTCACTTTCGCTTCGTTGTCATATTCAGAGCTCCATCCTTCTTTAAGCAGAGGAAGATACGAATTATAACTGAAATAACAACCATATTTATCAAGTTTTCCATCAATTTTTTGTCCAGGCTTTATACCTTTATATCTGAAACCATAATTTGCAAGACCTATATTTAGTTTTGATCTATTGAAAACTTCCCAATTCTTCAATTCTCTCTCAATGCCATTAAGTGGTGTATTGTGACCTGCCTGGTTTCCCCAGATTCCACCTCCCATGTCATATGTCATAATATTAATCCAGTCTACTTGCTCCGATAGTTCATCTGCAAGTTCTTTAGTGTATACTCTCCAACCATGTAAAGCAGTTGTCAGATACAATTTCCTACCTTTTTCAACTTCCATTTTATTCAGTTTATTTCTGATTTCTTTCATCAACTTACAATGCAAATCTATGTCAAGGTCACTTTCCCAATCAATTTCAATACCATCATAATTATATTTGCCTGCAAATTCTGTCATAAAAGTAGTGAACCGTTCTCTTTTAATCTCGTCTTTTACAATATTTATGAAACCTTCTCCAGCAAACGATATCATAACCCTCGTATTATTTTCTTGTGCTTTTTTTATGAAATAGGGCACTATCTCTATATTTCCATCTTTGACATATGTATGCTTTTCAATAAGTACCTTGTTTATTTCATCCTGTGACTTACCAAAGTCGAATGATTTCCAGTCTGGTGCAGCCATCAAATAAATATAGTCAAACTGCCTGAAGTTAATTTTATCTACATATGAAATACTTTTGAGTCCACCTTCTACAACATATGTAGAATGCTTTAAATTACCTTCATTCATATTGGTATGTTCGCATCTCACATTTTTTATTGATCCTTTAAATCCTTGTTCAGAATCTCCTAAATGTTTCAATGGGAAAATTAGAGTTTCACGATACCAGATTTTATCGAGTCTTTTTGCTTTTTTATTGTAAACCTGGCCTATCTTTCCTTCAAGTCTTTCCTTAAGTTCTCCATTTATATATAATGAAGTACCGTCTTTATTGCCTTCAACTTTAACTTTTGTCCATTTTCCAGGTTCGAGAATAAAACTGTGAAATACCATTTCATAACCCTCTCTGGTAAATGCAAACTTACCGGTATTATGCCAGTTTGCAATAAAAACAGAATGTGGCCCTTTAAAAAGTACAGCATCTATCATTGGGTCTTCATCTGCACAAACTTCAAATTCTACAGAATAGGGATATCCTATTTCATCTACAGATGTTGTAGTATAACTTTTACCGTCAAGTTTTATTTCTTTATTGTGTTCAGTAAGATTCATTGGTGCATCTACTTTCGCTGCAATATTTACTCCTGGAGCTTCGGGTGTAGACTTACACAACTTTTCAAATGAACTATATGAAACAGCTTTTTGATTCTCTCCTTTCCATAGTTTGTCCGATAATAACTGCATGGCAGGAAATACACGTATATGTACATCCTGTTCTGTTATTCCATTACCTACACGGTCATTCCATACAGCAAACATAGCACCCATAATATTAGGATTCTTTTCTAACTTATGTCCTTCTTTCATCATCTCTGGTGTCCAATTTTCATATAACCACTTACAGTCCAGAAAATCATGATAATAATTCACTGCAGGAACTATGTAAAGAAAATGATCGCACATATTTATAACCTTGGCACCGGCTTTTACGGCACTTTCCATATCCATCCAATTATAATTCCATGCACTTACAACTGTACCACTAAGATTTACTTTTGTATTGCCTTTCATCTGATTAAGACTTCCCCATAAACGAGGCGTTTTCCCATATTTCTTTATCAAGTCAAGACAATGATTTGTAAAATGTCTAAACTGTTCTCCCTCTTTCATATTATATTCATCTGTACCTATATGAACCTCATCACCTATAAATACAGGATTATCACCAGATAAATATTCATCAAACAGATTATCGACAAAAGCATACACTTCTTCCTTGTATAAATCAAGGTGATCCATTCCATACTCCTTACATGAAGCTGCCAAATTAGGATTATAATGTGTAAAAGCTAAAGAATGAGCAGGTACATCAATTTCAGGGATTATTTTAACACCATAATTCGCTGCCATAATCTGTAAATCCCTAAACTCTTCCTTTGTGTAATGTCCATCTTTAGCTGCAAGCCCGGGATATCTTTCACTTTCAAGTCTGTATGCAGAGTATGTTTTATCCCAATCATTATTAAAAAACTCTACAAATCCATTATCACTGAGATGTATCTGAAATTCGTTCATTTTATAGAACGACATAATTTTAATATACTTCTTCAAGAAATCTAAGGTAAAGAACTTTCTGCCAACATCTATCATGAAACCTCTACTTGGATATTCAGGATAGTCTATAGCTCTACCTTTCTGTAATCCTAAAGGTTGGTTACAAATCATTTGCAACAATGTTCTTGTTCCCCAGAATACTCCTTTCTTATCTGAAGCCTGAATAGTTACATTATCGGATATTTTCATCTCATAACTTTCTTCACCAAATTTAGATGGAGATTTACTTAAAGACAGAATTATTGCATCTTTTGAAGGTTTTCCGACTTCAACACTATATTGCCAACCAAACATCTCTTTAATATCCTCCGAAAGTTGTAATGCACACCACTCTAACTGATGTTTATCCTTCTCTGAGATACATATAGTTCCACTTTCTTTAAGAATCAAAAGCCCCTTTGAACTTTCCCATTTTTGTAATGCTGGTATAACTTTCGGGAAGTTATCGCTACCAAAAATTGACAGACATATCAATAATAGTGATATAGCTAAATATAATCTTTTCATTGTGTTGTCTTTATTATATCTTAATACTTATAGCAAAAAATAAAAAAAGCTACTTAACAGCCTTTCAACCATTAAGTAGCTATTTATCTACATTTTATCATTTAATTGTAGGCCCCTGGTCAGCAACAGTAGGCCATCCTGGATTCTGATAAATAATAGAAGTACTTAAATCACTTGGATTAGTAGCAGTATTTCTAAAATGAACTATTGAAATTGGATTTAAATAATGAGCTTCAACCCATTTATAACCACTATTCCACATGAGATTTGATTCTCCCTTAACAATTTCATAAGGTCTGATATATTTACCTCTTTCCGGAGCAGACATATTAGCTGTTGAACTGCCATCAGATTTCACTTCAATACCATACCATCCCTTATAAATCTTTGTATAGTCAACATCTGCTTCCCAGAAGTTCATACCTTCAGGCTGCCATGTACCATCAAGTTTGTCTAATGATCTCCAACGTTTCAAGTCGAACATACGGAAACCTTCTTCCATAAGTTCACAACGTCTTTCACGACGGATATTATACAATAAGTTAGAAACTTGACTCTTGCCTGAATATACGGCCCAGTCATTTTCTTTACTCAAATCAGTAGCATTAACAGTTATATTATAATCACCAGGTAATCCAGCTCTTTCTCTAAGTTGTTTCCACAAATCAGCTGCCTTTTGATCAATGCTGTTACCTCCATTTTCCATACAAGAAGCCTCAATATAATTCAAATAAGCTTCAGCAGCACGGAAGATAGGGCTACCTTCATCGTTTTCATTCCAGTCACGGCTCCAGTTATTAGAAACACCCTTTCTCAACTGATAACCTGTAACACATCTATTTTCAGTCTTTGCAAACAATGCAGGATATGTAGCCAAAGTATCAACAAATTCTTTCTGTCCTTCTGTAAGAACTTCATTAGGTTTCATCATAAACATCTGAAGACGTTCATCTCTTCCTTCTCTTACCTTATCTAATGATTTGTCACCTTTGTATCCACTACCGGCAGCATATATAGGAAGACCATTTTTCATAAGGAATGTTTCAACAAACTGACGTGTGAAACCAGTATTACCTCCATTACGCAAATACAAAGAAGCTGAGTGTCTGATATCAAGATTTACATCATAGTCTCTCCACATGATAATTTCCGGATAAGACTCCATGTTATTTGCCGAGAACTGAGCAAAGTAAGGATTATTCATCTTAGCAGCGCCATCAGCCCATACATGGTTGTTTTCTGCAAGCTTAACGTTCTCAGCAACAGCTAAAGCAGCTTTCTTACATTCAGTCAAGAAGAAATTTATTTCTGTCTGAGCATTATATCCGTTCAAATCTTCTGCCTTACCTGGCCATCCCGGACCGCCTGGAACCATTGCTGTATTGGCATGATAAGTTTCCCAACTTGCTTCATATAGAGCCACTCTTGATTTTACCAGATAAGCTGCATTTTGAGTTATTCTGTTTCTTCCTCCTTCTGGTGCATTTGATAGAAATTCGATAGCTCTATCAAGATCTTCAAGAATGAATCTTGCTACTTGGTTACGTGGCATTCTCTTGCTGGCAGCTACCAACTCTTCCTTTTCATCCTTCATTACATTCTTTATAATAGGAAAATCTCCGAATGCCTGAAGTTTGTTGAAATAGAACCATGCTCTGAGGAAATATGCTTCACCAATATTATGCTTGCACATGTTTTTATTCCCTGTAAGCTGATCAGCTTCATATCTTGGAAGTACAGTTTCAAGAAAATAGTTCAAGTTATACAAAGCTCCAAAATACCATGGATCATCATATGCATTATTATAATGATCTGGAACTCTCCACTGTCCAGGAATCCATGTTCCACTATAACCAGACGCAGCCTGATTATCTGTTCCGTTATCAGAACCCCAAATACCAACACCAGCACCTTGATGAGTTGAGAAACTGTATTGTTTAATCATGTAAGCACTCATGTCGGCATCCGACCACAAGAATGTTTCCGGAGTAATAGCATCTAGTGGCTCTCTATCTAGAAAATCATTACATGAGGACATTAATGATAGAGTTAATCCTCCTGCTAATAACAATGTATATTTATTGAATTTCATAATACGTTCTTATTTAAAAGTTTATACTAACACCTGTTGAGAATGTACGAGTCAAAGGATAGTTTGCCATACCTCCGTAATCGTTAAGACCAAGAGTTTCAGGATCGATTCCATCAGGAAGACCTGTCAAAGTAAACAGATTTTCAGCAGAGAAGAATATTCTTACTTTAGACATACCCACTTTCTGTGTTATATGACTTGGTAAAGTATAACCTAACTGTAAGTTCTTCAGACGCATATAAGCTGCATTTTCAATATAAGCAGTTTGTGTCTGTCTGTTTTTATTACTTCCTGTCAATCGAGGGAATTTAGCATCTGGATTTGCTCCTAACCATTCATCATCTGCACTGCGGTAGAAATCAAGGTTGTTTTCAAATGCAGCAGAGTTCCATATAGAACCGGCATTACCCCAATATACAATATGGTTTGATGCAAACGCCCAGTCTCTCTTTGCTACACCCTGGAAGAATATACGGAAGTCGAATCCTTTCCATGCAGCATCAAGGTCAAGACCAAATTTAAATCGAGGTGTACTGTTACCCAACAATCTCATATCGCCAAGGTCATTTTCAGTATTACCCCATGTAACTTGACCGTCACCATTTAAGTCGGCATACATAACATCACCTTCCAACCATGCACCTGCATCTATAGGACTCTGGTCTGCTTTTGCAATATGAGCATCCATCTCTGCCTGTGATTTTGCAATTCCTACAGTAGTAAGACCCCATATTTCATTCAGATACTGACCTTCACGCCAAGTTTGGAAAGACTTACTTTCATTAGGATACTTCAAAACTTTCTGTCTATCGTCAGATAACAAGAAATGAACTCCATATCTGAAATCATTTATCTGATCTCTCCATGACAAGTCAAGTTCAAAACCTGTTGAACGCATATCTGCATTGTTAACTCTTGGAACTGCAGTACCAAGTGTTACAGGCAATTCAGGAGCAGGACCTACCATATCAAATGTTGTTCTTACGAAGTAGTCGAAACTCATGTTCAATCTGTTGTTAAACATACCAAGGTCAAAACCTATGTTCCATGAACTCATTGTTTCCCATGTCAATAATGATGAAATAAGACCTGGTGCAGTAGAACCATTATATCTGTCTCCATTTATCAGCCATGAATTTTGTTGTGTATTTGTCACAGGATAGAATGGCATTGTCTGGATATACGGATAAAGATTTACTGTATTCTGGTTACCAAGCTGTCCCCAAGAACCGCGGAACTTAAGAGTATTGATAATATCAAGATAATCTTCCATGAATTCTTCTCTTGCTATATTCCATCCAAGAGAGAATGAAGGGAACAGATTCCAACGTTTATCAGATGCAAAACGTGATGTACCGTCATATCTGAGGTTCACTTCAGCCAAATATCTCTCTGCATAATCATAGTTGATACGGCCAAAGAAACCGGCAGTAGCCCAATGATTCATGTTACCATAAGCATACTCCTTACCTGTAGCAACATTTATTATAGGCATACTTTCTGTAATAAGGTCTTCTTTCTTAGCACCAACTCGTTTCCATTTATTTAATTCAGCCTGGAAACCGACCATTCCTTTAAATGAGTGTTTATTCCATTTGTGTGAATATTCTGAGTATATATTGGTATTGAAGAAGTTAGTTCTTTCAGAATTGGTATATATACTATTCTTCTGTCCAGCCTCATAATAAAGTGTTCCGTTAATATCAAATTTAGCCAACTTATTACGAGCTTCGTCACGCATTGTATTTATTGTCTTATAATTGAGTTCTACAAAAGTCTTCCAGTTCTTGATAGGCTCAATTTCCAACTGAAGTTGTTGTGTAACCCAATCTGTTTGAGTTTTATTATTTCCACCCCACATCAACTGTTTTGGTAACTCTGTAAGATAATTTCCATTAGGATCTAATACAGGCTGTGTTGCCCAACGTCTTGCTGTATCGTAAAAGAACAAGTCATTATCCAAGTTATATGGCTGGTCAAGGTCTCTTCTCATAAATTTCATGTTGTAATTAGCTTTCAGCCATGAAGCAAGTTGAGCATTGATCTTACCGTTAACAGAATATCTTTGCATACTTTCGTCACCATATCTTACAACACCTTTCTGAGTGAAATAATTAGCAGACATGAAGTATTGAACTTTTTCATTACCACCATTAACACTCAAAGAGTGTTCCTGCTGGAAACCTGTTCCTCCGAAAATTTCATCAAGCCAGTCAACATTAGCATTACCTCTCCAGTCCCAAATAGTAGGAGTTTTTTCATCAGGAATAGTAGTATCAGTAAAGGTTCCGTTCTGATAACCTGAAATTCTATCCAAATGTTCAGGAGTAAATGTAGGAGTAAGATTATCGTTTATATTAATCTGATTTATAAACTTAGCGTAAGTGTATGAATCACACATCTTAGGCATATTTATAGCATTCGACCAACTGAAATTATTATTGTAATTAATATTAACCTTACCTGCTTTACCTCTTTTAGTTGTAACAAGGATAACACCATAAGGAGCACGAGAACCATAGATAGAAGAAGCTGCAGCATCCTTAAGTACTGATATATTTTCAATATCGTTAGGATTAAGCATGTTAATATCTCCTTCCATACCATCAATCAAAACAAGTGGAGAAGCATTTGAAACATTACCGTCCAAAGTACCGGTACCACGAACGTTAATGCTCATTGTACTACCTACCTTACCACCTCCTTTTCCATAACCAAAGTTCATACCAGGAACCAAACCTTGCATGGCTTGAGTTACATTCGCAACCGGACGTGAAGTCAATTCTTCTGCACCAACAACAGCTACAGAACCTGTAAGATTAACCTTCTTCTGAGTACCGAATCCTACAACTACAACTTCTTCCAAAACTTGTGTATCATCCTTAAGTTCGATTGTCAAAGGGCCTCCATTCCATACTATATCAGTAGTCTGATATCCTACAAATGAAACTTGAATTGTTGATCCCTTTTCTACATTTTGAAGTTCGAAGTCCCCGTCAAGACCTGTAATTGTACCGTTAGTAGTTCCCTTAACTACTACAGATGCACCGATTATAGTTTCACCATTTGCATCTTTAACAATACCCTTACATACATTTTCTTGTTGAACAACGTTTGTTTCCGCTACACTCATCCCGAATGCAGCATTAGCTAATCCTGTACTCAGAGAACCGAGTAACAGCATCATACTGACTGTCTTAAAGTTTTTAATCATAGGTATTATATTAGTAAAATGATTAGTTTAAATTTTAAGTCTTTATATGTGTGTTATGCTTTTCAAAGTATTGCATGTACTTTAAGAAATATAAAATAAGAAATATGTTAAAAGAGGGTTTGTAATGAAAAAAACATGAAATAATATACTGTTTATTAAAATAAATTATATATCTTTGTCTTATTATAATATAAATAAAAACTTTGTAAATGCATTATTAAAAGTACATGCAATACTTTATTTATTTTAATAGAGATAGTCCCCATCCAAATTGTTCTCACAATCTGAATGGGGACTATTTACTTAATTAAAATTTTAACGGATATATAATGCGGTTATTGTATTATTCCAGCGCAGCATTAAAAAAATTATCCTAACTAATTTTGTACAAACACAGAATAAGACGGATCACCGGCATCCAATAACAGCTTTGCCAAAGCCTTTCTGAACTTCACTGACATATCTTTTTCACTCGACGATATATTATTCATCTGGAAAGGATCATTCTTCCTGTCGAAGAGGAACTCCTCAGTGATAACTCCATCCTTGAATCTCACAGAATAAGTATATCTCTCATTACGGATACCTCTTGCACCGCAGTCGGGATTCTTCCCGGTTTCGTTTACATCACTATAAAGCATATACAACTGATATTCGGGCATATCTTCTCTGCTGCCCTTTATCTGGCTGCTCAGATTACGTGTCTGAACTGTAGATGGAATCTTATCTTCAAATCCCATTAAAGACAAGACAGACGGACAGAAATCTTCGAGCGACAATAGCAGTTCGTTGTCAATTCTTGGAGAAAGCTTGTCTCCCCATGAAATCATAAATGGAACTCTCATTGCCTCTTCGTAGAAAATATTCTTTCCTATGTTTTCATGCATTCCCATTGAATCACCATGATCGGAAACAAACAGCACTATGGTATTTTCGAACATACCATTCTTTTTCAATGCGTCTATAATACGGCCAAACTGTTCGTCAACACCTGATATACAAGCATAATAGTCGGGTAAACTTTTCTTGAAAAGGTTTACATATTTCTTGCCTGCATCTCTCAAGTGAGGCATTTCCGAAACAATGGAGTCTACATTTAATCCTTTATATATCTCCTTGTATTTATCCGGAACAAGTTCATATCCGGTATGAGGCGGATTCATTGAAACCATCATGGCAAATGGTCGGTCGGACCCTTTAATGCTGTCGAGATAATTAATGGCCAAATCGGCTTCGTACTCCGGTCCCCACTTATTTACATAATAAAAGTCCTGTCTTCCACCATCTGTATTCCAGTACATAGGTTTTAAGTGCCAGTCGTATGTACCGTATGCCACCCAGTAATCGAATCCGTGTCTTCTTTCAGGAGGGCACCATTCATTCCATGCCATTTCACCTCTGTTGTTATAACAGTCTATGTAAGGTTTTACAGGCTTGTCGAGGTGCCATTTGCCTATATATGCAGTATTATAGCCCTCTGCTTTAAGAATATCCGACCAGCATGTTATATCTTCCCGAAGTTCAACATCCTGTGCTGCGGAAACCGACTGGCAGTTTGTTATAACTCCGTTATTATGTGGATATGCTCCCGAAAGAAACATACCTCTTGCCGGTGATGATACGGGATATCCGCTTACTGCTTGCGTAAATACAACAGATTCCTTTGCGAAAGAATCAAAATTAGGTGTTTTAACCGCTTCCTTTCCTCTAAAGCCAAATGCATTGCCTCTGAACTGATCGGCCATAATTACAAGCAGATTAGGGTGCTCATGCTCTGCGCATTCCGAAGATGAGTGTTTTAATTCTATTGCATTAAGATTTTGAGTATAAAAAACACTTGAACCAATTGCGGCAAGATATAAATTTAAGTTTCTGAATTTTCTCATTGTATTACTAATTAACATGGTTCGAAATAACAACAAATATTTTTACTGATAATCAAGAATATAGCAATAAAAATATTAAATTTATAGTGCTGAATTACAAGGTCTAACTATTACCACTATGTTTCCAATGCCTAAAGTTAAAGAGATTTTTTGTATGGGAGATGATTTTTGTAAGGAATTTACATTGCGGCAGGAAAAATGAAGCCCGCCATTGATGAAAACATTGTCAATGACGGACCTCTTTCTGGGGGTATCACCAACATTTACTACAAATGTTACTCTAAGCCTAATGTCTCTGGTTGATTATTTGATTTATAATCCAGATTCATGATTTTTAAAATCCAATAGCCATGAGCAAACTTTATCCTATAGGCATACAGGATTTTGAGGATTTATGAAAGAAAGATTATATTTATGTTGATAAAACAGCATTGATATATCAGTTGGTTAGTTCCGGAAAGTATTATTTACTCAGCCGTTTCCTCCTACCGAATTACGCATCTGTCAGCGTAACAAAATCTCCATACGAAATCCAGCGTTTCGTAGAGGAAGTCCGCAAGGGTGATGTGGATTCTTTCCTGAGCCGCCTGCAGACTTTCTTCGATGATATACCATATGAACTTGCTCCACGCGACCGTGAAGTGCATTATCAGAACATTCTCTACATAGTGTTCAAACTTATGGGTTTCCACTCAGAGGTGGAGTATCATACATCTCGCGGAAGAGTAGACCTCATTCTGAAAACCTCTGACTATATCTACGTTATGGAATTCAAACTTGACGGAACAGCTGAGGAAGCAATGGCTCAGATAAATGCGAAAGGGTATGCCTCCGCGTTTGCAGCCGATGGAAGAAAGGTGGTTAAAGTCTGGGTGAATTTCAGTTCCCAAACAAGAGCTATAGAAAGATGGATAATAGCCTGACTTTACTTGATTGGAATATTGCCGATATCGGCAAGAATTGTATCTTTGGCATGATATTTTATATATAAACATGCCGATAATTTTTATAGGAAATGTAAGAATATAAACAGATATTCTGTTAAAATAATCTCATTGATTTTATTATTATGTATTTGATGTTTACAATAAAAAATCGGCTATAGGTATATTCCTATAGCCGATTAATTTCTTCTACTACTAACACAAAATCAAGATTAGTAGTAAGTGTGTAACTCATTTATCAATCACCTTCAGGCAAACTACTTGTTTCAATCTTCCAACCAGGGTTCTGATATATAGAAGATGTGCTGTAGTCTGATGACCCCTCTTCTGCTGTTGTTAATCTAAAATGATCAAAGGCAATCGGATTCAAATACTTGTTCTGATTCCAGTTGTATCCTTCGAAAGCAATATTTGTATTAACTACCCTATAAGGTAATAAATATTTGCCGTCAGCCTTGCTTGATACATTAGCACCACTCTGACCACATTCAATCAAATTAATTACACTAAGAGGTTTATCAAATTCCTCTCCGTTTATGCCTGTATCAGGTGTCATATATCTCTTATAGTTTTCATCCCAAAGATTAAATCCTACAGTGTGATAGTTTTGCATCTTATCCAAAGCTCTCCATCTCTTAAGGTCATTGAATCTGAAACCCTCGGCAGCAAGTTCAATTCTTCTTTCACGTCTTATATTATATAATACATTACTTACCAATTGATCACCAGAATAGCGTGCAAGGTCAATCTCTTTTGAAAGATCTGTATTATCTAATGTTGTCTGGATAGAATTTGCATCCATGCCAACTCTTGTTCTAAGAGCTTTCCAGTATTTCATACTGTTATCATCAAGATTACCATTATTAAGTTCACAGTCTGCCTCCATGTAATTTAAATAAGCCTCTGCAGCTCTATATACTACACATGCAGTAAATGACGGCAATGATGGGCCTTGAGCCGGATCTGTCATCAACCCTTTTTTAATTGTATAACCTGTAGGACATCTGTTCTCAGCAATTTCACTTATAGGAGCTCTATAGTAATAACCAGCTCTATTCACCATTGCTTCAATCATGTTTGCAGATGTAGACAACATATCACCTGGCATTGTTGTATTCATTAACAGACGCGGATCTCTATTATAAGAAATATCTTCGTATGTTTTATCTCCTCTATATTCATCAGAAGCATAAATAGGCTTTCCATCACTCATAAGATATGTATCCATCATACTCTTGGTATATCCAGAGTTTCCTCCACCATTTCTCTGTAAATACCCCACAGTATAATGAATTACAGAAGGAGTAATTGATCCATCATACTGTCTCCATAAAAGGACCTCATTTACAGAAGAAAGAGACAAGCTATTAAACATTGCCTGATAATCAGCTGACAACTGATACTTTTCAGCAATAATTTCTGCTGCATCTTTTGCTGTTTGAAGGAAATATCTACTTTCCTGGTCAATATCAATAGTAAAGTCCTTTAAATAATCCATTTTTGCTCCAGGCCATCCCGGGCCACCAGGTACACGGGCTGTCCCTTTATGGTATTTTTCCCATGTTCCCTCATATAGTGCAACTCTACTCTTAAACAGTGCGGCACAATCTTTAGTAAGTCTGTTAGACATTGGAGGTGTATCCTTCATATAGTAATAAGCAGAGTCCAAGTCTGAAATTATAAATCTTGCAACCTCATTTCTTGGTCTTCTTTTACTTGCTTCTCTTACTGCCTCATAATTATCACCTACCATTGTTTTAATAATAGGGAAATCACCTAATGACATAAGTTTTCCCGCATAAATTAAAGCACGGAAAAAATACATCTCACCTAAATAATGCTTATTATTAGCTTCATTTCCTTTCAACTCACCATTTTCCAAACGAGGTCTGACTGTATTAATAAAGTAATTTACTGTTCTTATATTACTGAACTCCCAGTCTCCTCCACTTTGTCCAACTCTGGTCTGTCCCTTTACAAATAAACTATTAGGGGAAGAACCAGCCTGATTATCACTATTATTATCGTTTGCAAAAACTCCTATGCCAAATCCACCATGTGTAGGAAACAAACCATACATATTTGCAGCATAAGATGCCAAGTCATTTTCATTGAACAAATATTTTGTCGTAGGTACCGAATCAAGCGGCTCTCTATCCAAAAAATCATTACATGAACTAACAGATAAAGCTAATGCTGCTGTAGCCATTAAAAATATATTTTTCTTCATATTAATGTTTCTTTTAAAGTGTTAGATTAAGTCCAAAAGATATTGTTTTAGAAAGAGGATAAGTTTTACCACTTGACATACCACCTGTTGCTTCAGGGTCAAACTGGTCGGCAATACCACTTATAGTAAATAAGTTTTCACCACTTACATAAACTCTTAATTTTTGAACATGCAATTTACTCATCCACTGCTGTGGGAAAGTATAACCTAGCTGAATGTTCTTCAAACGCATGTAAGCACCACTTTGAAGATATCCAGTCTGAGTATACTTATTCTTTGAACCTTTATCTCCCATATATGCTTTTGGATAATAAGCATCAGTATTAGGACCGAAAATAGAGCTAGTATCTTCAGGTCTATAATAATCAAGATGCTCTTCAAATGCAGTTGACTGCCATATACCACCATCAGCACCCCAGAACATAGTTCCTGATAACCATAAGTCTCTCTTCATAACGCCCTGTAAGAACATGCTGAAATCCCAGCCTTTCCAGTTGGCACCAAGATTAAGACCGAATCTGAAGCGAGGGTTACTATTACCGATAACCTTTATATCACCATGATTATCATAAGTATTATTTCCGTTATCTACTACTCCGTCACCATTTAAGTCTTTGTACATTACATCGCCTTCACCCCATTGAGAACCGAGTTTACTTTGGTCATTTTCAGCCAACCAGGCATCCATTTCCGCTTGAGATTTAGCAATTCCATGAGTTTCATATCCCCAGATATCTCCCAATATCATACCATTAAAATATGTATTCAATGACAGAGATTCATTAGGATACTTTGTAACTTTTACTCTATTATCAGATAAGTTGAAACCAACATTATAATTTACTTCTCCTATTCTATCTTGCCAGTTAACCTGCAAGTCCCATCCTCTATTATCAAGGATAGCATTGTTCGTATTTGGTAAACCAATACCTAAAGCTGCACCAATTTCTGCAGGAGGTCCAACCATATCTTTAGTTTCACGAATATAATATTCGAAATAACCAGTTAACCTATTATTAAACAATCCAAAATCAAAACCAACATTGGTATTATAAATGTTTTCCCATGTAAGAGTACTACTTACAACTCCCGGAGCACCCGCTACTGTAGGTCTTGAACCATTCATAAGCCAAGAACCTCCATTTGGTGAAACAGACTGACTCAAATAGAATGGATAATAAGAACTAGTATTCTGATTACCTAACATACCCCAAGAGAAGCGTGGCTTCAATGTGTTGACGATATTATTTATTGGCTCAAAAAATGATTCACGCGCAGCATTCCATCCCAAAGAGAATGAAGGGAAGAGATTCCAACGCTGATCTCTCAAGAAACGTGATGAACCATCATATCTTACATTAACTTCTACAAGATATTTATCATTATAAGCATAATTAATACGTCCAAAGAATCCGGCTGTTGCCCAATCATTTACTTGTGCATAATTAATCTTATCTTCACCAACAGAAGCACCAATTTCAGGAACATCAGGTGTAATAACATTATCTCTTTGAGCTGATAAATTTCTGTACTTGTATTCTTCTGTATTCATACCTGCCATAAACTTTAAATTATGATTGTCTATATTTAAAGTATAATCAGTATAAACAGAAGTGGTATAGAAATTGGTATTGGTAAAATATGATTGTGCATAAGATGCACCCGGAGCATATCCGTCTGCATAAGCTAATGCTACAGGATTATTATCTACGTCATACTCATAAATAGGATTCAAGTTACTCTGATTATTCTCATTAATAACTCGCATACCTGCTTCAACGTAAATATTCCAGTTCTTTAACGGATGCAGAATCATCTGTCCCTGAAGATATAAGTTATCGTTATGTGTCTTGTTTCTACCTCCATCTGTTAACTGTATAATACGGCTATTTCTCATATAGTGACCATTAGGATCTTTTAAAGGCATCATTGGCCACAAACGAGTAATATCATGATAAAGAAGCTGACCTGAGAACAGAGGATTATCCAAGTCGAAACGTATGAATTTAGTATTGAAATTAAATTCCACAAACTTGTTAATCTGTGTATTAACCTTTGCTGTAAGATTATATCTTGACATTTCGTCATTACCATAACGAAGATTACCATTTTGCTTCAGGTAATTTCCAGATACATAATACTGAAGTTTTTCTGTTCCACCGTTAAGGCTAATGTTATGTTCATTACTCCATGCCCATTTATAATGTTCTTTCAACCAGTTTACATTATCATTTGCCTGCTGATGGAAATGCCAGTTCTTACCATTAGCTATAGTAGTAGTGGTTATCTTGCCTGCCATATAATCCTGAATACGTTGCATTGTATCATCATTAAATACAGGCTGATCACCTTGATTTGCAGCAGCTTCATTGAAATAATTTGCAAATCTCCAAGAGTCAAGCATATTAGGCAAGTTTGTAGGACCTGAATATCTGAAGTTATTGCTATAAGATACAGACATCTTACCTGCCTTACCTTTCTTTGTTGTAATCAAGATTACACCAAATGCGGCACGAGAACCATAGATAGAAGAAGATGCGGCATCTTTCAATACTGAAATACTTGCTATATCATCAGGATTCAAATTGTTCATGTTACCTTCAATGCCATCTATAAGAATCAAAGGAGATGCATTAGAACCTGTACCAATAGTACCTGTACCACGAATATTTACACTCATAGATTGACCGAGCTGACCACCTAAGTCTGAAGTATTCAAGTTCAAACCTGGTACTGTTCCTTGAAGCGCCTGTGAAACCTGAGTTACCGGTCTTGATTCAAGTGCCTTAGTATCTACAGTAGAAACAGCACCTGTAAGATTAACTTTCTTTTGTGTACCAAAACCAACTACAACAACTTCATCAAGTGTTTGTGTGTCTTCTTTCAATGAAATCTCCAAAGGCTGTCCATTCCATTTTACTTCAATAGTTTCATATCCAACAAATGAAACTTGAATAATTGATCCTTTATCAACATTAGAAAGACTAAAGTCTCCATCAAGACCTGTTATAGTACCATTAGTTGTTCCTTTTACAACAACCGAAGCACCAATAATAGTTTCACCATTGGAATCTTTTACGACACCCTTACAATCATTTTCTTGCTGAATAACATCTGTTCCTACTACATTCACTCCTAATGCAGTATTAGCAAAACCACCACTCAAAGGACTGAGTAATAGTAAAATACTTAAGGTTCTAAAGTTTTTAATCATAGGTATTAATAAAATGATTAGATAAAATTTAAGTCTAATTATTTTTAGTATTATCTTAATAATAGAATCAAATATCATAGTATTATTTAAAGTATATTATGTACTTTAACTAAAGTATATTATCACAAGAAGATAATTGAAAATAAATTTATATATTGAAGACTTTGTATTTTAAGAATTTTATATTATCTTTGCTTTATGTATGATATTTGTATAAAAAAATAATTGTTTTTTTAGTACAAAAGTTAAAGTACATAATATACTTCACAGATTATCCCTACTATCAAAATTCATATAATCAAACTCAACAGAGTATAACATAATCATTTTTGTTCATCCAACAGAAATTCAACAACAGATATTCAACAGAATAGGGCTGACTTCATTAATGAAGCCAGCCCTATTTCTTTAGTTTCCACAAAACTTTCTAAGTTTCGGGTAGTACAATTACCTACTTACTCTAAATTATTTACTTTGAATTATCTACTCTAAATTACTTAATTATAAGTTACTTAATTTTGAGTTACTTAATTATGAAATACACTAAATACACTCACTTACCATTCCTCCTTGCTGACATCAAAGCAAGGGCATTGCTTTATCCATTCATGAGGTTCTATAACCCCATCACCATTAAGGTCGGGACTGAGGTCTCTGTGCCCCACTACCGTCTTTATCTTGAAATCTTTCTTTAGCACCCTTACAAGCGCCCTAAGCGAAAATCTCTGCCTGTCTGTGCGAGTATCAGCTGGGTTACCGTTGACATCGAGACCCCCTTCATAGCAGATACCGATACTGTCCGCGTTGTGACCTTTGCAGTGCGCTCCGACACGATCGACCGGCCGCATTGTGCAAATCTCACCGTCTCGGCGTACGTAGTAATGGTAACCGCAACCGTTGAAACCTCTTTGTTTGTGCATTTTAGTAAGATCTTTGGGCGACAGAGATTGTCTGTCTCTTGTGGCCGAACAGTGGATAATAATTTTGTTGACATTTCTCATTCCTTTCCTCCTTCATCAGTTTTCTTATAGGCTCCTGTAAGTAAGCAGATGATGCATCGCAAAAGCCTGATGAAAAATTTAGTAAACTTTACCATTGTGTTTTATTTTGTTTGTGAAAATGAATCTATATGTATGTAACTACCAATTACTGGCTTGATATCTTACTGGCTTGATATCTTACCAGTTGGATATCTTATCGGTTGGAAAACTTACATATCTGATGCCTTAGATTTTAAAGAGTTTATGAACCCATAAGTTCACCTTCATGCTCATCTTCAGATTTACCACCTGGTTCAGGCTCTGTCAGCGCACCTTTGTCTGATTCTTCCTTAGAACGCGGTTCTACCTTTTCGTAAGACATGGTAGCCAACATCGTTTTAAGTGTGGTACCTCCTCTGAACAGAATACGAGCATTTGTGATTAAGCCTTCGTGGAAGTCTTCCTTTTTTTCTACGCCGGTACTACTCAAACTTACCTGCATAGATCCAAGCTCGCCTAAACGGACAATTTCGCCATTGGCAAGAGAGTCGGCCACCACATCTTCCAGCGCTATGAGAACCGCCATTACATCGGCTCTGGTCACGGTACACATTTTCTGGATTCTGTCCGACATCTCGCGTATTCCTGCCACTCCTCGAGCCTGAGCTCGTGCATAGAACTTTCCCGGCATTTCCTGCATAATTGGGTTCTTTTTCTCTACTACTGAATAAGTTAATGCTTTGTCCATGTTTTAAATTGTTTTAAGGGTTAATAATATGTCAACAGCTACAACGTATTAATAGTCATAACGTGTTAACGGTTAATAATGTGTTTGATTGCTGTATCAGCACTGCTTAAGCGCTTACAGCTATTGTTATCAGGTGGCCTCCTTGATTACATTACAAAGATACGAATAGCGGTTCCTGAGGGTGTGACGATTAGTGATGACTAATCCTTATTTGGAACGATTTGGTACGATTTAATTGGATTAATCAAGATTATCCATGTTCATTCCAATTATTCATCATCATCATCTGACATCATCATTTGCCGTTATCAAGCATTATAAGTATCATCAACAAATATCATATCCGTTATCAGACATTAAAAAACATCCATCTTCACATGCCATAATCAGCCATGTTATGAAGAAAAAAAAACGCAAGGAGAAAAAACAGAAGTTTTGTTTCATTTGTTTCAAAAATTTCACTTGTCTCACTATAGATATTTTTTGAAACAAAGCCATAATAAAAAGGATTAATATACTATAAATCAGAAATTTATAAGAGCAATTCTTTAATTGTTAATATTTGTAAAGAGACGCTCAACTGACCATCAAATTACGGTCTGAAGGAATTTCATGAGATTTCGATAGTCTAATGCCGTACTTTGACGTTCTTAGGCATTTTTGAAGATACAATAAAAGATTCAAACATATATAATTATAAAAAGAAGTACTTTCAATAAAGAAGTATTAATATTTATATCATATAAGTATACTATACAAGCACTGTTTACAATCCTTTATAATAACTCATAATAAACTTTTAATTAAGTAATTACTTAAGTTTACATAGAAAAACAAAGTAATTATATAAAAAGTATGATTACTTTATCAAGCATAAGAAGCAAATAATACTATAGAATATTAATTATTAAAAACATTCAAACAAAAAATGAATTTGTTTCAAAAAATATCTATAGTGAGACAAGTGGAATTTTTGAAACAAATGAAACAAAAAATCATTGTCTATGGAGATTGAATCTCAAAGATGGTATGCAAAGGCAAATAATGCAAATAATATTATGGCTCGCCCAAGTACTTGACTACTGTCTCAACTTCTTTTTTCAGGAAGATATGCCTTGTCTTTACATAACCCATTTGCTTTAGTTCTTCCTTCAACCCTACACAAGAATCCATCCAACGCCAAAGGTTACGTCGGGCTACATCTGGAGCAGAGTCCGGAAAATACATCATGGCCAGTTCCGACTTTCTCATGGTTACAATACTAAACTCTTTCTGACATCTCACTATCTTCTTTCCGTTGAATTCAAAATTTCCCATCGTGCTATTTAGATTTTAATGTTATGTGTTAATATTATGAGTTAATGTTATGCGTTACTTGGATTCCAGATTCCATTACTTAATATCAATAATCAAGCAAAATAATATATAATACACTGCAAATACGGGTATTTGCAAAACATTTGCAATATTTACACGTAGTATTGCGTCTTGTTGTTCTATATCTTAAAGATACGAAAAAGCCATAAATAAGGCAATATAAAAAGAAACAATATTTACATTTTGTAATTATTTAACTTTACACCACCTAAAGCTTAATTTTTATATATTTTTTGATAAAAGAAAAATTACACACATTTAAAAATTAAGATTAGTTACACTTATTAAACACATTATTAACTATATTTATACATGATATTTAAAATAAAATCATAGAACATCGCCCAAAACAATCACTTTAGAATCAGATTAAAGCATGTGAAAAACAGCAGATTTTTGGATAATGAAAAATTATACATACATTTGCAGCAACAATAAAAATTTGTTAATACTATATAGACTAAAAAACAATCTAATATGGAAAAAGAATTTGACGTACACGGCACAACTGCAAGCACAAATGAAAACACAGAATTAAACAAAAATGTTAATCTTATGTGTACATACTTTGAAAACATTTTGAAACCTTCGGAAACTCGTCCTATAGCATGGGTGAAGTGGATGAAATTCATTGCTTCAGACAAAGTACGATACCTGGTGGAACGCATACGAAACGAACCTGACAGCAAAACTGCCGGAGATCTGAAAAGGAGACTTCCAGCTATGTGCTGCGCCTTTGTAAGAGGTGGAAGAAAAATAGAGAATATGGTCACCAAGGCAAATATCCTGTATATAGATGTTGATATAGCGAATCCCGACAAGCAGAAAGTGGAAGCTATGAGAGACTCACTGAAAAATGAACCTTCGTGTATTGGTGCTCATCTCACAGCCAGATGCGGCCTTAGAATCTATGTATGTGTTCCTACCATTGACTTGTTTCTGTATAAAGACCTTTATAAGGCTGTTGCGGCACATTTCAGTACTCTGCTTGATGTAGAATATGATTCAAGCTGTTCGGACCCTCTACGACTCACATACGCATCGTGGGACCCGTCTGCATGGTGGAGAGACCCAAGCTCAGAAGAATTTATTATGTTTCCTTACTCCGCTACAAACTCCGGACCGGAAGCCTTTTCTGATAATTCAGATTATATTGATAATAATAACTTTTGTGATAATAACTTTTGTGATAATAACTATAGTGATAATAACGACAGAAATAATAATAACTACTACATAGGTAATAATAACTGCTATAGTGATAAAAACCACTACAGAGATAGCAATAACTACTACAGAGATAGCAATAACTACTACAGAGACAGCAATAGCCACTACAGAGATAACAATAACTACAGAAACTACAACTCTAACTACAGTGACAATCCTATGACAGCAGCAACACCCCATCCATCCTCATCTGAAGCAGACATCAGGAGATTCCTTGAAAGAAACCTTCTGTACACTCCGATGATTCCAGGAAAAAGGAACGAATCACTCCTGAAATTAGGCTCAAAATTCAAGAAAGCCGGCTTTCAAGAATCAGACCTCCCACAACTTACAGAAATAATGCATCACCACTACGGAGATTCTGAATATACAGCAAAAGCTATTTTCGAACGGTTGAGATGGGGATTCATTCATCATATCGAAAACACTTCAAATAGCTATAAAAACTCTATAAACGAGAAATTTACAAATGAGAAATATATAAATAAAAACCCTATAAACGAAAAGTTTATAAACGAGAAATATATAAACGGGAAATCTGTAGAAAATACCGATGATGAGCTTACCCAAGAAGAAAAACACTCTATCGACCTTGAAGTAAAACAAGAAGAAATAATAATAAACTATTGCCCTCGGCTGCCTCTTGAAGACATATCCGCGCTGCCCGGAATCATGAAAGACATGCTTGGTCTCGTGCCAGGCGGAAGACAAAGGGATATTCTGTTTACAGCCCTGATAGCCGTACTGAGCGGATGCACACCTAATGTAGAGTTTTACTACGGACGTCAGATAATGCTGAATAATCTCTTCTGCATGTGTATAGGTCCTGCCGGTTCGGGTAAAGGTATAGTTACAATGACAGAAAATATAGTAAACGGCATACAGGAACTGCTCGACGATTTCGACCGCACAGCAATGATAAAATATAAGGAAAAATGCGATGAGTGGGAACTTGAGAAGAGTGCAGCCGGTAAAGAGAGACGTATTCCGGATTACAGACGGGAAGTTGGAGAGGAACCGCTGAGACATCATATCACTACTCCTGCCATTACCTCCAAATCTCAGATTATACGTAACCTTAGCGCAATGAACAAAGTGGGCACTATTCTTGTTACTACAGAAATGGACTCTCTGTCAAACACGCTTTCATCCGACTACGGACAGTTCTTGGCAGAGCTCAGAAAGGCTTCAATGAACGAAAAGATTTCTATACACTATAAGACAGACAACCGTCCTATAGTGGCCGAAAAGCCTAAACTCTCGCTTGTAATAACCGGAACACCCGAACAGCTTCCCATATATATACCGGCAGTGGAAAACGGTACATACAGCCGACATCTTGTCTATATCACTGAAGAAAAGCGTAAATGGGTATCGCAGTGGGGCGACGACACGAATAATTCCGGCAGTCATGTAGAAGAGGTTCTTATGAATACTACTTCCAGGGTTAAGGATATGTTCTCTTTCCTGTACTCTAATCCTACAGTACTGAGGTTCACTAAAAGGCAGAGAAATCTTCTCGACAAAAGATTCGAATCGTATACCGAAGAGACATCGACAGAAATTGCCGAGGAAATACAGGCTATAGTACGACGTCACGCGCTGGCCATGCTCAGAATATGCAGCACTATTACAGCCATGCTGAAATATGAAGCAGGATGGCAGGTAAAGGAGATTCAGTGTTCCGACGAAGTTTTTGACTTCTCTCTAAAGCTTATTGATGTTTATCTTAAACACAGTCTTCATACCCTTACAATGTTCCCTGAAAAAAGAAAGAAAATGAAGCCTATGAAGTATTTTTATGAAAGTAAGATAATACTCGAAAGCCTGAACGACAAATTCAATAATAAAGAGTGGCTGGAGGTCTTAAAGGATGAAAATATCTCAAGGTCAAAGGGTTACCGTATCAAAAACATTCTACTCTGTAAGGGCATAATAAAAGAATTGAACAAAGGTATATATGAGAAGGCTTCTAAATAAAGAAAAAGAAGACATAAGACTTATTCAATAATAAATAAAACTTATTCAGTAAGAAACAAAACTTATTCAGTAAGACATAAGGCAAAACGACTTTCAGGAACACAGCATTACAGCAAAACGACATTAGAGGAAAACAAAACAACAGAATATAAATTAAAAAACTTTGAACATGAAAATAAAGAAAAACGAAATGTCCCACCAAAATATCTACAGTGGGAGAAGTGGAATTTTTGAAACGAATGAGAAAATTGAAACAAACTCCTCTATTTCGGAACTTGAATCTCACCTGTTGAAATTCTGTTCTACCACTAATTTATTGAAGACTGCAATAGACAAAGCTATAACATCGGAGTCATTTCTGGAAGATACCTTAAACAACCTTGAAATCAAACAGGCATGTGCCAGACTGATTATTCTCAGTCCGTCAGCCACATCAAAAGAATTGACAAACGAGGTTCTGAAAATTATTACTTACAATAATCATACTATAAGTAAACAGAAGTCGGAAATAATCAGAGAAATTGTATTCAAAAACATCGATCAGATATTCCAGTCGTGCAATGTAATAACAGATTTCAGAAACAGAAAAATCAGTTGAATATTCAAACTATATACAGCTATACGCCTATATTGGCAAAATAAAAAAATGTCCCGTCATTCTACTTAAACTGACGGGACAAATCAAAGAGTTTACGGCCTTATTTTTTTTATTTATCATGAGCTATAAACAACAATAACATACTGGTATGTTGACCTGTCTTAATACTAATTCTACCATGATTAAACATTTTGAAAAATTTCCTGACAAGAATCTAATAAATGAAAGTTTAAGTGACATAGCAAATATAATGTTATATCAATCTTCACAAGGTGCATATACAATAGATAATCCCCATCCAAATTGTTCTCACAATCTGAATGGGGACTATTTACTTAATTAAAATTTTAACGGATATATAATGCGGTTATTGTATTATTCCAGCACCTCACCTTTTTCGTTGAACAAAACTACAGATTCATTCCCGTCGGCATCTGTAAATGTTACCTGATAAGTAGAAGTTCCGTCTTCGGATGTCTCTACTGCTGCAGATTTTACTGTAAGATCCTTATAGTTGTTGGCCAGTGCTTCCTGAACTGCCTGAGGCAAATCCTTTACTTCCACAGGAACATATTCATTGATACTTGCTACTGTAGCAACTTCTGATGATGAAAGACTTGCAGCGAATGTAGCTGTTGTTCCTAATCCCATTACCAATGCAAATGCAACAAATAATTTCTTCATAATCCTATAAGTTTTAATGTTATACAATCTATTTGAATTTTTTATTTTCGTTTTCTGACTAATTAATCGCAAGATGCATGCCAGAATTTCACAAAAAAACTTCAAATATCTTATATTCAACAACTTATAAACAAACAAAGACTATAATCAGCATAAATCCGAATATAAATATGTGGAAATTATACACATAATATGTAGAAACTTATATCACTATGTATAAGAATTACACATTCTCATTCTCATAATAATATATCAGTTTCCATATTCCGGAGCGGACTGAAGTATAAGGTTTAGCACTAAAGCCATTACCATTATCTGGATACGATAAAACTTCTTAAAGGAATAATAAAAAAAGACTGCCATAAGATTATAAACTAATCCTACAGCAGTCCTTAATATATCAACAATCTTTTACCAGCCAGGGTTCTGTGTCAATTCAGGGTTAAGAAGAATTTCATCTGTTGGAACCTGATATAAGTAATATTTATCAAGCCATCCTTTACCTTCTTTTATAGGGTTATTAAACAAGAACAAATAACCTTCAGTCATAGAGCCGTTCTGTCCGTCGGACAAACCTGTCTCCGGATTATACAGAGTCATGCCCTTTGATACGGCAAATTCCTTGGATGTCCATATACCTGTAGCAGTTCTGTTAAGGAACCAAGGAGCCATACGCCAGCGTCTGATATCATAGAAACCGAAACCTTCACCCATAAGCTCGATAATACGTTCACGTCTTACTTCCCACAACAAAGCCGGAACCTTAATGCCTGTAGTATTGCCTTCAGGATAATACAGCGGTCTGTTAGGATCAAAGTTGTCATCAATCTCGGCTACATTCATCTTTGCCACTCCTGCACGGTCTCTCAACTTGTTTATTGTCTTGTCGGCAACAGACTGGTCGAATGCTCCAAGTTCAGCTTTAGCTTCAGCATAGTTCAGTAATACTTCTTCTATCTTGAAGATAGGCTTATCGGCTACATTCAAAGCACCATTATTAAAGTTAGTCTCCCAGTTGCACCAAAGTTTCCATACATAATATCCGGAACGGCAGGTAACGAAAGCACCTGTACCCAAGTTAGGAATTTCAGGAACTAAAGAAGCCGACCAGTTCTGTCCCGGGAGTCTTTTCATTCCATATCCCGGATTACTGCAAGTATAGTTTGCACCCATAATATCGATATATTCCCTGTCTGCAGGGTTGTCTGTATATCCCCAGGTTGCCTTTGGATTTTCAGAAGGCTTGTTTGCTCCGTTTGCTTCAACCTTATATGGAGGCATTACAATATGATAAAGACGTGGGTCTCTGTCTCTGAAAGTAGTATACATGGTTTTGTCGCCATGATAGCCTGATGCCGAATTTGCAATAGGCTTACCGTTCTTCATAAGATATAAATCTACAGTATTCTGGTTCATCTCAACATAGTGTGATGATGTATGTTCTACATAACATCCTCCCTGAACCGGATTGATATCCTGTACGTGTGCCTTATATAATATTATACCCGGTATACCCTCCAAGTCTTCTGTTGTCCACATCTCGCCATATCCGGCAGCCGGCTGTATATCTGTACCATAATAAAGGTCCGGATAAGAAGCCATCAACAGTTCTGAAGCTCTTATACATTCATTCAGATAAGTATCGGCACCCTCAATGCCATGATATTTTCTCCATGTACCTTCTCTCAGACCAAAACGTGAAATTGCTGCTCTTATACAGTCGGCATTAATGGTATTCTCGCCATCCTGTGAAGTAAAATCACCTATATTTTCTTCTGCCCATTTAAGTCTTTCCATTACCTTGGCTGCAACTTCTGTTCTTGCCATTCTCGGACCGTATATTTCTTCAGAAGATTCTGAAAGCACTTTGTCTACCCAAGGAACATCACCAAAACGGTCGATAAGCTCCATATACCAGAATGAGTGGAAGAAATATCCCACAGCCTTCCAGTGGTCTTTCTCTTGCTGAGAGAGAGATGACTCATCTATATGGGAAAGCATGATGTTTACACGACGTACAAATCCGCTGAAATCCCATCCGTTGCCTGATGCTGTACTACCCTTTGTCTGATAAGCAAACTGGTTGAATCCGGTAGTATATTTCGACTGGAAATAACCGGCGTCAATATCGCCTCCATACTGGCCGCTCTGTCCCCATCCATTAGATGCCACGGAAGTTCTTATTGTGGTATTGGTAAAGATTTCATAGCACGGCCACATGAAATTCTTAAAGTTATCATAAGAATTGAAAGCATTTTCCTCTGTCAAGTCTGTTACAGGATATTTTTCGAGGAAACTGTCATTACATCCAGACAGCGACAATCCTGCAAGAACTGCTATTCCTAAAAATATTTTTTTCATGGTTAGTCAAATTTATGTTTTTATAATGTCAAGTTAAGGCCGAATGAAACTGTACGGAAAGCAGGATAGTTCCATGACAATGTTTCAGGGTCGATACCTTTTGCCAAAGAAGAGAATGTTGCAAGGTTTTCTATACTTACAAATGCCTTAAGATTTGCAAGAGACATCTTCTGTGTAAGATTCTTAGGGAATGTATATGAAAGGCTTACATTCTTTATTCTCATGTATGATGCATCCGACAGATACCTGTCTGATGTTCTGTAGTTTGAACCCATATTACCGTAGTTACCGTAAATACGAGGGAATTCAGCATCAGGATTTGCACAAGTATAGTCACCGTTTGCTGCATCTACAGGTTTCCAGTAGTTTTCAAGTCCGTCATACAATGGAATGAACTTATAGTCGGAATACATTGGGAAAGTAAGTGTATTGGCCAGCCATGCATCTCTCTTTCCTGTACCCTGCAAGAATATATTGAGGTCGAATCCTGCATAACTTGCACCTAAAGTTATACCATACAGATAACGTGGAGTGGAGTTACCTATAATTTTACGGTCACCCGGATTTGCCAAAGTACCGTCACCGGCATAAATAAGGTTTTCACCCTGATCGTCGTCTCTCAAGTTCTTGAACTTCACGTCACCAGGTCTCGGATTATATCCGTTGATTGCTACAACTCCATCTTTCAGCTGCCATGACTTTGTGTCAACAAAATCGTCAACTGTATAGAATCCGTCGAATACGTAACCCCAGATTTCTCCGAGTTTCTGTCCCTCGTAGAATGTACTGATAAGTTTTGATTCGTTACTGTCATATTTCACAATCTCACTCTGTGAATCAGACAAATTGAAACCTACTCTATATCCGAATTTACCAATCTTGTCACGCCAGTTCATACTGATTTCCCAACCTCTTGTACGCATATCGGCTGTATTCTGGAATGGAGCACTTGCACCTACAACGGCAGGCAGCTGCATACCCGGAGCCAACATACCCTTTGTATCTTTCTGATACCATTCAAAGAGACCGCTCAAACGATTGTTTAACAATGAGAAGTCTATACCGACATTGGTAGTTCCAACTTTTTCCCATGTAAATGTTGAACTTACAAGCGATGGCAATGATGTAACTGCTGTAACATAATTCTTATCAACCAACCATCCGCTATATTTGTTATTGATAGTCATTGAAGGCACAAAAGCATATGTAGCAATATTCTGATTACCAATCATACCGTAAGAAGCACGTATCTTCAACATGCCGAGCCAGTCTTGTGTCTTCTCCATAAATGCTTCCTGAGCAATATTCCATCCCACAGATACAGAAGGGAAGAAACCGAAACGTGAATCCTTAGGGAACTTTGAAGAACCGTCGTAGCGTCCGTTGGCTTCGAACAGATATTTATCTTTATAGTTATAGTTGACACGGAAGAATCCGCCTCTCACCGCAAACTCGTTATAATAATCTTTTGCTGTCAATGTAGAAGTACCGCCACCTAAAGATGGGACCTCAATTACAGCCTGTCCGTAAGAATATACATCAACAGTTTCCTGATAGCTTGACTCCTGGTTGAAACCGGCCATAAGTTTAAAATGATGGTCAGCTCCCAAATCAAAACCATATGTACCATAAAGGTTTATTGCATTATAATTGGTATGCTGCTTGTATTTTCTCAGATAGTCATTCGAAGGAGTTACATCCCTACCTCCCTGTACAGTAGTATAAGGTACACTTCCTGTATACCAGCTATAGTCATATATATTCTTGTCGAATGTATATTCAAAGGCAATTTCAAGTCCCTTAAGAGGCTTGAGGATTGATTTCAGGAAGATACGCGGATTGTCATTAAGATCCTTGCTTGGATTAGACCACTTAATCTGGTTTGCAGAAGTAAAGAAAGGCAAACCTGTAGCCGCATCGTTTATACCTTCAGGCATGGTTCCCTCAGGATAGAATGAAGCAAGACGTGTACTGTAAATAGCTCCAAGTGCAGAAGACGGAAGTTGCTTGTCGCTGTGAGCATAACTCAAAGTAGCTTCCTGTGTAAACCAGTCGGTAATATCGGCAGAAACAAAACTGCTCACATTCATTCTTTCATATTTATCCTTGTTAGTAATAAGGACACCATCACTGTTTACATAGCCGGCCGACAGTCTGTAACGAAGTTTTTCTGTAGCACCACTTACAGAAAGATTATGTGTATGCTGGAAACTGGATTCAAGCATATTTTTTACAGGGTCCTTCTCATTAAGATAATAAACACCGCCATCGGCATCCTTATAAATACCGTCACCTTTTACATCCAACGATGAAGGATCTTTACGGTACTGTTCAAGATATCCGAGCCATTTTGATACGCTTGGTGCTCCCATAGTCCAGAACTGGTCGCCTTCTGCATCCATATAGGCCTGAAGATATGTTTCCAAAGGTGCCTGCTTTGGCAGATTTATTGCATTTGCAAACGCAAAATTATTATTATAGTTCAACTGGAATTTAGTTTCTCCTTTTGGTCGCTTGGTTGTAACAAGAATAACACCACCGGCAGCACGAGCACCGTATATTGCAGAAGAAGCGGCATCCTTCAATACTGTAATACTTTCTATATCATCAGGATTGAGCATATCAATATCGCCTTCCACATTATCTATAAGCACCAAAGGAGCAATAGTGGAACCATAACTACCGTCACTGTTTTTTGAGCCAATGGTATATGCGCCACGAATCTGAAAGCTTTTTCCCTGGCCTGGTGCATTACCTCCACTGTTGACTAAAAGTCCCGGTACAGCACCCTGAAGTGCATCGGCAGCCTTTACCAAAGGACGGTCTCCGAGAACTTCATCCATTTTCACTGTTGTAACAGCACCTGTAAGATTGGCCTTCTTCTGAGAACCAAAACCTACTACCACAACTTCCTCAAGTGCCTGAGCGTCATCTTTAAGAGTAACAGTAAGAGGACCACCGTTCCATACCACATCCTGTGTCTTATAACCTACAAAAGAAATCTGGATTGTAGCTCCTTTATCAACATTAGGAATAGAGAAATTACCGTCAAAATCTGTTATTGTACCATTTGTAGTACCTTTAACTACAACGGAAGCTCCGATAATGGTTTCACCATGGGCATCTTTTACAACACCCTTACATACATTGTCTTGCTGAACAACAGAAGTACCGTTTACACTCATCCCGAATGCGGTACTTGCCAAACCTGTGCTTAAAGGACTAAGCAACAGCATTAGGCTTAAGGTCTTAAAGTTATTAATCATAGGTAAAGAGAATGATTTGATTAAATTTAAAGTCAAATTATATACTATGTATTTTTCAAAGTATACGGGAAACTTTGAATAAAGTTTATGAAGTTAAACAAAACAACATAAACGTAAAAATTCTTTTCTCCCAAATACAAATTTAAGCAAATTATTTGAAACTATCAATATTTTTATACTTATATTCACAAAAGTACATATGATTTCTGTATAAAAAATAACATGTATATATACAGTTTCCCGTATACTTTATAAGAAACCTCCCCTAAAAATAAACATTCAACAAATTGGCTTCGGATGCATTTTTTCTTATTACGCATTTTTAGAGTATCTTTGCAAGTAAAAGTTGTATTGTGCTTTATATATACTTATTATGTACTTAAATATACTTTATACCTATATACTGTTATACTATACTGTATACATAGTGTATTTGAATACAAGCATATTACAAGCATATAGCTTAAACACAATAAAGAGGCTATATTATGACTTTTAAAGTTTATATTCTAATAATGTTTATATTCCAATAAAAATAAGAAAGGAATTATACCGTGACTAAAGATAATGAAATAGTAATGACCCCCATGATGAAGCAGTTTTTCGAACTGAAGGCAAAGCATCCAGACGCAATTATGCTGTTCAGATGCGGAGACTTCTACGAAACATACTCGGAGGATGCTGTGGCTGCTTCTGAAATTCTTGGTATTACACTTACCAAAAGGGCCAACGGACAGGCTAAGACCATAGAAATGGCCGGATTTCCGCATCATGCCCTTGATACTTATCTGCCTAAACTTATCAGAGCCGGAAGGAGAGTAGCTATATGCGATCAGCTGGAAGATCCTAAAACTACAAAGAAACTGGTAAAAAGGGGAATTACTGAACTGGTTACTCCGGGAGTGGCTATAGGAGACAATGTACTGAGCTATAAGGAAAACAATTTCCTTGCCGCTGTATTCTTCGGAAAATCATCTTGCGGTATTGCATTGCTTGATATTTCTACCGGTGAGTTTATGACCGCTCAGGGTGAACTCGACTATATCGACAAGCTTCTTAATAACTTTTCTCCTAAGGAGGTCCTTATAGAAAAAGGGAAAAGACCTATGTTTGACGGTAACTTCGGTTCCAGATTCTTCTGCTTTGAACTCGACGACTGGGTTTTTACAGAAACGTCTGCAAGGGAACGTCTGCTTAAGCATTTCGAGACTAAGAATCTAAAAGGATTTGGGGTGGAACATCTGCATAATGGAATCATCGCAGCCGGAGCTATTCTGCAGTATCTCGATATGACTCAGCATTATAAGATTGGGCATATAACTTCGATTTCGAGAATAGAGGAAGACAAGTATGTAAGAATTGATAAATTTACCGCCAGAAGCCTGGAGCTGATGGGAAGTATGAACGATGGAGGTAACTGCCTGCTCGATGTAATTGACCATACTGTAAGTCCGATGGGAGCGCGTATGCTGAAAAGATGGGTTATTTTCCCGCTTAAGGATGAAGGTCCTATCAATCAGCGTCTTGATGTGGTGGAGTATTTCTTCAGGCATCCTGATTTCAGAGATCTTATAGAAGACAGACTGAAACTTATAGGCGACCTCGAACGTATTGTTTCAAAAGCTGCCGTAGGACGTATTTCTCCACGCGAGGTGGTACAGCTGAAGGTTGCCCTGCAAGCCATAGAACCTATTAAGGATGCTTGTATGAAGGCCGATAATCCAAGCTTGCAGCGTATTGGCGAACAGCTTAACCTGTGTGCTTCTATAAGAGACAGAATTGCCAGGGAAATAAATAATGACCCGCCTTTATTGGTCAATAAGGGTGGAGTTATAGCTTCGGGTGTATCGGAAGAGCTGGATGAATTAAGGCATATCGCTTATTCCGGCAAGGACTGTCTGCTGCAGATTCAGCAAAGGGAGAGTGAAATTACCGGTATCCCAAGCCTGAAGATTGCATATAATAATGTTTTCGGATATTATATTGAGGTGAGAAATACTCATAAAGACAAGGTTCCTGCCGAATGGATAAGAAAGCAGACTTTAGTGAATGCAGAAAGGTATATTACTCAGGAACTGAAAGAGTATGAGGAAAAGATTCTCGGTGCCGAAGACAAGATTTTGTCGCTCGAAACCAAGATTTATAATGACTTGGTTATGGCCTTGTCGGAATATACTCCTGCCATTCAGATTAATGCCAATCAGATAGCCGTTATCGACTGTCTGCTTTCGTTCGCTAATGCTGCCAGGACAAATAATTATGTGAGACCCGTTATTTCTGAAGATGAGGTGCTGGATATCAGACAGGGAAGACATCCTGTAATAGAGAAGCAGCTTCCGTTAGGTGAAAAGTATATTGCAAACGATGTTTATCTTGATACTGATTCTCAACAGATTATCATAATTACCGGACCTAATATGGCCGGTAAATCGGCTTTACTGAGACAAACGGCTCTTATCACTCTTATGGCACAGATTGGATGTTTTGTTCCTGCCGAAAGTGCTCATGTGGGACTGGTGGACAAGATTTTTACACGTGTGGGCGCAAGTGATAATATCTCTGTGGGTGAATCTACTTTTATGGTTGAAATGAATGAGGCTGCTGATATCCTGAATAATCTGTCGCAAAAGAGTCTGGTTCTGTTCGATGAACTGGGACGTGGAACTTCTACTTACGACGGTATATCTATAGCCTGGGCCATAGTGGAACATATACATGAGAATAAGAAAGCCAAGGCAAGAACATTGTTTGCTACTCATTATCATGAGCTTAATGAAATGGAAAAGACTTATAGCCGCATAAAGAACTTTAATGTTTCTGTTAAAGAGGTGGATAATAAGGTTATTTTCCTGAGAAAGCTCGAACGCGGAGGAAGTGAACATTCTTTCGGTATTCATGTGGCTAAAATGGCTGGTATGCCAAAACAGATTGTAAAACGTGCGAATGAGATTCTGACTTTGTTGGAAACTGAAAACAGACAGGGTTCTATTTCGGGTACTAATGATTATTCAGATACCAATGATTATTCGGGTACTAATAATTATTCGGGTACCAATAATTATGACTCCAGCAATGCTTCATCTGCCGATACTGAAGCCGGCAGAGAGTCCACCGCTGACAAAGAATCTACCGCAGACAAGGAATCTACTGCTGACAGAAATAACGCAGAGAATCACAATCCAACAGATAATAACACATATTCACCTTCCGACAGAGTTGGCAAAAGCCTCAAAGGCAGGGGAATTTCGGATAAAATAAGAAGAAAGAAGAGTATGACAACAGATGATGGCATGCAACTCAGTTTCTTCCAGTTGGACGATCCTGTTCTAAGTCAGATAAGAGATGAAATACTGAACCTTGATATCAATAATCTTACCCCTGTAGAGGCTCTCAACAAGCTTAATGATATTAAGAAAATACTTAATGGAAGGTAAAGGGCTGTATTCAAATAATAGTAAATATACTAATATGAATGGATTTTATATGAATGAATACTATATGAACTAATAGTAAATAACAATAGTATATAAGCAAGAAAGTCTATATAACAATAAAGTCTGCTTCAGTCAGTTTTTATACGCTCTGAAGCAGACTTTATTGTTTATTTATTATAATAAATACCATCGAAGCTGTTAATAAACAGAAACCTGATGAGAGGTTCTGCTTTTTGCTATTTCCGAAGTATTGCCGTCTGTTGATTTCCTGGTACAATAATCAAACTCGTATGTTTTCTCACCAGAATATGAGTTCCATTTCAATTTAAGCTTTACTGTTTCTCCGTTTGTATCAGGAAGTTTATTAAGATTGAATGCAACCAGCGCATCTGCCTGATGTCCGTTTATATCGCCAAACGCATTATGACGGAATTCAACTTCATACGGATTATCAGGATTTATGGCAAGCAGATTCACAAAATGTTTTGTTCCGGTATTTCCCCACGCTGTACGGAAACGCAATGTAAGGTATCCGTCTTCTGCTATAGTAACCCAGTCGGCTATCATTTCTACAGGATCATTTCCATAATAAGTATCGTTTTCCGGGCCTTTATCTACGGCTATATCTTTTGTAAGTATACTGTCTATCCAATTGATGTGAACAGCCTGTGAATAGTTGGCATGTGCTTCATCTACCTCATTGTAGTTTACAAGTGCACGTACCTCTTTTTCTCCAAAAGGTGAAGATGATATATTTACAGGAAGCAGTGTAGTTGAATCATCGAGTTGCAGATAGAAGGTATTGTCGGCAGAGGTTTTGGCTGTCACCAATGCATTAGGCATGGTAAGATAGTAGTCATTGTAGTCGTCATCATCGAGGCACGACTGTAACGAAACCGCAGAAGTTAGTGCTACTGCAGATAAAAGAATGGTTCTTATAAATTTAATAGGTTTCATAATAATATTGTTTTTATTGTTAACATAATTAATTATTATTTTTCTGTTCTCACTATAAAAATGTTGATTATTATGAAATCATGCTTTAAAATGTGTTAAAAAACAAAAAAGCAAAAATAAAAGACAAAACGAAAACAAAAAAAGCTTCAATTCTTTATGAATCGAAGCTTTAACTTTAGTTGGCGGTGCGTACGGGACTCGAACCCGTGACCCCATGCGTGACAGGCATGTATTCTAACCAACTGAACTAACGCACCAGTTATTCGTTTACTTTTGAGAAACTTTAGTTGGCGGTGCGTACGGGACTCGAACCCGTGACCCCATGCGTGACAGGCATGTATTCTAACCAACTGAACTAACGCACCAGTTATTTTGTTTACTTTTGAGTAACTTTGTTTCTCAATTGCGATGCAAAGGTACAACTATTTTTTGAATATGCAATACCTTTATGCGTTTTTTTATCAAAAAATGTGTTTTTTCTCTGTTTTAAGGGCAAAATCAATAAAAAATCCCCCAAAATAAAGGCTACAACAGAATTTATTTTGGGGGATATATCTAATTAACCCGCTATGACAATATTTATGAATCGGAAATTTTGTTGATAATCCGGTTTATTACCCAGTTTATTATCCGGTTTATTACCCGGATTATTATTTAGTCGATTTTTGAATTAATTATTTAATCCTCTTATATCCATAAACAGCAAGACTGCCCAACTCTTCCTCAATACGCAATAACTGATTGTACTTTGCCATACGGTCGGAACGGCTTAGTGAGCCGGTCTTAATCTGACCGCTGTTTGTGGCAACAGCTATATCAGCTATAGTAGCGTCTTCTGTTTCACCCGAACGGTGAGATGTCACACTGGTATATCCATGACGATGGGCCATCTCTATTGCATCGAGTGTTTCGGTAAGTGAACCTATCTGGTTTACTTTTATAAGTATCGAGTTGGCACAACCGGTTTCTATTCCTTTCGACAGGAATTCTACATTGGTAACAAACAAATCATCTCCAACCAACTGGCATCTGCCGCCAATTCTTTCTGTAAGTTTCTTCCATCCATCCCAGTCGTTTTCACTCATTCCGTCTTCTATGGAATCTATAGGATACTTATTGATAAGTTCTTCAAGATAATCTATCTGTTCATCAGAAGTGCGTTTCTTACCGTTATTTCCTTCGAAGATTGTATAGTCGTATATTCCATCTTTGTAAAATTCAGACGATGCACAGTCCATACCTATCATAACGTCTTTTCCAGGCTCATATCCTGCTGCTTTAATTGCAGATATTATTGACTCAAGTGCGTCTTCGGTACCATTTAGTGCCGGAGCAAAGCCTCCTTCATCGCCTACGGCAGTACTTAGTCCTCTGTCGTGTAATACTTTCTTTAGAGAATGGAACACTTCAGCTCCCATACGCAAACCTTCTCTGAATGATGGTGCTCCCACAGGACGTATCATAAATTCCTGAAATGCTATAGGCGCATCGCTATGTGAACCTCCGTTTATGATATTCATCATCGGAACAGGCATTACGAAAGTATTTGTACCACCTATATATCTGTATAAAGGTATATTAAGATATGCAGCAGCGGCCTTGGCTACAGCAAGCGAAACACCTAATATGGCATTAGCTCCCAAATTTGATTTTGTTTTAGTACCGTCGAGCTCGAGCATCTTATAGTCTATAGCACGCTGTTCGAGAACAGACCAGCCCAATAGGGCAGGGGCTATAACGTTATTAACATTGTCAACAGCCTTTAATACACCTTTTCCACAATAGCGTTCAGGGTCCTTGTCACGAAGTTCCAAGGCTTCGTTTTCTCCTGTAGACGCACCTGAAGGCACAGATGCACGGCCCATTATTCCTGACTCCAATAAAACTTCAACTTCTACTGTAGGATTACCACGTGAGTCGAGTATCTCACGTCCTTTTATTGATTTGATTTTCATATTAATAAAACTTTTAGCATTTTACTTTTTACCTATGCAAAGATGGTAAGTAAATAATTATAAGTCAATACCTTAAAATAGGTATTTTTTTATGAGTTATTATGTGTTATGCGTTTAAGAGATAAAAAAAAGTCTGAACCTGACGGTAATCAAGCTCAGACCTTTAGTTATTTAATCATCTATGGTATCGTTAAATGGTATCTTTAAATAGTACCGTTAAATGGTATGTTTAAATGAAATCAATTATTAATAGTTGTTCTTCTTTACTTCGAAGAAAGCCTGAGGATGAAGACATGCAGGGCAAATTTCAGGAGCTTCTGTTCCTACAAAGATATATCCACAGTTACGGCACTGCCATGTAACTTCTGTATCTTTCTTGAATACCTTACCTTCCTCTATATTCTTTGCCAAAGCCTGATATCTTTCTTCATGGCCCTTTTCAGCAACAGAAATTTCACGGTACATTTTTGCAATTGCAGGGAAACCTTCTTCTTCAGCAATATCGGCAAACATAGGATAATCCATTGTCCATTCTTCGTTTTCACCTGCTGCAGCAGCTTTCAGGTTTTCAAGTGTTGTACCTATCACACCTGCAGGAAAACTTGCTGTAATTTCTACCTTACCGCCTTCAAGCCACTTGAACATACGTTTTGCGTGTTCTTTTTCCTGATCGGCTGTTTCTGTAAAAATAGCGGAAATCTGTTCATATCCTTCTTTCTTTGCAACACTTGCAAAATATGTATAGCGCATTCTTGCCTGTGATTCACCAGCAAATGATGTAGCCAAATTCTTCTCTGTTCTTGTTCCTTTAATACTCTTTTCCATAATTGTAGTTATTTAGTTGGGTTATACGTTTTATTTTGATGATGCAAATATAGTACTTTTATTCAAATTTGTAATCATTACAATTTTTAATTTACGATATTTTAAGATTTATCCTTCAAAATATAATTTTTATTGCTATATAAATATGTTATATGGCAGAAAACACGTAATTTTGCAAAAAAATATTTAAAAATAGAATAACAATTAATTTATGAAAGGATTAGAATTCCAACCAAAACTGTTTTCTACATTGAAGAATTACAGTAAAGCCGACTTCATGACCGATCTTATGGCCGGTATTATAGTTGGTATTGTGGCTTTACCATTGGCCATTGCTTTTGGTATTGCTTCGGGTGTAACTCCCGAAAAAGGTATTATCACTGCTATTGTAGCCGGTTTCATTATTTCTTTTTTAGGCGGTAGCAAGGTTCAGATAGGAGGACCTACAGGTGCTTTTATCGTAATTATCTATGGTATCATCCAGCAATACGGCTTAAGCGGCTTGATGATTGCTACCATGATGGCAGGTGTACTTCTCATTTTGTTGGGAGCCTTCAAATTAGGAACAGTCATCAAATTTATTCCTTATCCTATAATTATCGGATTTACAAGTGGTATTGCCGTTACTATCTTCACTACCCAGATAGCTGATATCTTCGGTTTGAACTTTGGTGGTGAGAAAGTTCCGGGTGATTTTATTGGCAAATGGATGTTATATTTCAGACATTTCGATACTGTCAACTGGTGGAATGCCATTGTTAGTGTAGTCAGCGTCTTCATCATTGCCATCACTCCAAAGTTTTCAAAAAAGATTCCTGGTTCTTTAGTGGCAATTATTCTTGTTACTGTTGCTGTTTATTTCATGAAGCAATATGCAGGTATTACATGTATAGATACAATTGGCGACAGATTCAGCATAAAAGCAGAATTGCCGAGTGCTGAAATACCTTCTATAGATTGGGAAGCTATTAAAAATCTGTTCCCTGTTGCAATTACCATTGCAGTTTTGGGTGCTATAGAATCATTGCTTTCGGCTGCAGTGGCTGATGGTGTGATTGGCGACAAGCACGACTCAAATACCGAACTTATTGCTCAAGGTATAGCAAACCTTGCTTCTCCTTTATTTGGCGGTATTCCTGCTACAGGTGCTATTGCCAGAACAATGACTAATATAAATAACGGTGGAAAATCTCCTGTTGCCGGTATAGTTCATGCAGTGGTTCTTTTACTTATATTATTGTTTCTGATGCCTCTTGCACAATATATACCTATGGCTTGTCTGGCAGGTGTTCTTGTTATAGTTTCTTATAATATGAGTGGATGGAGAGTTTTCATGGGACTTCTGAAGAATCCGAAATCGGATGTTACCGTTTTGCTTATAACTTTCTTCCTGACTGTAATATTCGACCTTACAGTGGCTATTGAAGTTGGACTTGTAATAGCATGTGTTCTGTTTATGAAACGTGTTATGGAGACTACTGAAATATCTGTAATTAAGAACGAAATAGACCCTAACAACGAATCAGACCTTGAAGTACACGAAGAACATCTTATAATTCCTGATGGTGTGGAAGTGTACGAAATAAACGGTCCGTATTTCTTTGGTATCGCAACTAAGTTTGAAGATACTATGTCACAACTTGGCGACCGTCCTAAAATAAGAATAATACGTATGCGTAAGGTTCCGTTTATTGACTCTACAGGTATCCACAACCTTACTACATTATGTCAGATGTCGCAAAAGGAAGATATCCACATTATTCTTTCGGGTGTTAATGATAATGTTCACAACACACTCGAAAAATCAGGTTTCTATGAACTGTTAGGTAAAGAAAATATTTGCAGCAATATAAATGAAGCTATTAGTGTTGCAACTAAAGAAATCGAAGAGCTTAACAGAAAATAATATTTTTGGTTTGAAAGAATAATCCTGTTCTCATATATTAACAAAAATCCCATGCTTTACTTAAACTATGTTATAAAGCATGGGATTTTTTGTTTTTTATTTGCTGATTTGAAAAAACTCAGTACCTTTGCATTGTGTTTTTCATAGTATTAGATTTAAGGTTAACAAAGGTTGGAGTACAGCGGTACTCCTTTTTTTATTTATATACCTCTTATATATATTTTATATATCTTATATACCTCAGGTAACCAATCTTTATGGTTCTGTCGATGATATTATCAATAATACTATTTACTATTGATAATATGTCAATATTATGTCGATAATCTGCCTGATTATTTATCAATAAGATGCACTTGAATTTATACCAGCTTCCTTCAGCATATTCAAAATTCTGTCGAGTTCCTCATGACTTGCCTTCTGAAGCATTTTTCCAGGTGTCTCTCTATCTATAGTATATATCATTACCTGGCGCGGTGATATTTCTTTAACAACATCCAACCATGGCAATACATAATCATCATGAGTATTATCAACATCTATTCCTTCGTCTGTTTTTCCCTTAAGAAACATTGTTTGGATTATGAGATTTCCTTTAAATGCTTTCATACAGTCTATTATACGATGAAGGTCATAGTTGCCAACAGGTTTATCAACAGTGTTGATATAGTTGATATCTACAGTATCGAGCTTGAGTATATTGTTGTCTACCTTATTCAACGCATCAAAAACTTCCGGTTTATGAATAAAAGTAGAGTTGCTCAATACACTTACTTTTGCCTCAGGGAAATATTTATCTCTCAATTCTATGGTATCATCAATTATACCAGAAAAATCAGGATGGGCTGTAGGCTCTCCGTTACCAGCAAAAGTCAGCACATCTGGAAAAGGACCATTAACCTTCATGTCGGCAAGGCGATTCTCCAATGCTAAACGTACCTCATCTCTCGAAGGTAATTTTCTCTTTGGACGGTGATCCTTATTGTAACCGCATTCACAGTATATACAGTCGAATGAACAAAACTTTCCGTCGGAGGGAAGAAGATTAATACCTAACGAAACTCCTAAACGACGACTATGTATAGGTCCGAATATAGGAGACGGATATATTACTGTTGACATACTTTTATTTTTTATAGTCAGTTAAACATTAAATCAAAAATTATACTATAAACATATATAATATAGTTTCCCGGAAATTACATAGAATATTTCACAGGAAATTACATACGGGAATTAACATAACACAAATGTAAATAAAATATCAATCGGTTATCAACTTATATTATGTTATTTGTATAGCAGATTATGATTATATATATGAGATAATGATTTTAGATTATGATTTTAGATTATAGTTTTAGTTTATGAATATTAATATTATGTATGATGAATTATAAATTTTGGATTTTACCATTTTAAACGCAGTTGCATCTGAACATCAGCCTTATTTCTACCTTGAATTTCTTCTGTACCAGTACCTATGACATTCCTGTCGGTATAATGTGTCCATCCGCCTTTAATCTGGACCATGAACTTTTTACCCCAATTATACTGAAGTTTAACTGAAGAACGTATGCCATTGCCATAAAATGACAACATGGAGAATGTATATAATAGCCCCGGTTCATAAAGATATACACGAGAATTAAAATCGCCTGTTGAAAACCATGCTCCATTTACAGAGGCTTTAAGAGGAAAAGATTTAGATCCTATATTAGCAGTTGCAGACAATAAATAACCATCAGTTTTATCCAATTTCCAATACCCTGTATTTGTATAGTCAGCCAAAAATTTAATTGAATTACAATCATTAAATGCATAATTAATCTGATAACGTAAACGGTGTCTCAAATATGGTAAAACATGTTTCTCATTTCGGCCTGCAATATAATTCTGAGCCTTATTCTTTATGCTATACTTTATTAACATTGCCAGTGAATTATTGTATGAATAACTTAACTGTAACGAACCGTCTATACCCGATGTTCCGGCAACATCAACTCTGTATCTTTTCCATGGAAAATAGAAATAATCAACATAACTCAATAATTTAATATTACGTATACAACTGGTTTCCAATCCTATATAAATTCCAGCCTCATTTTGTGTCCGTGAATTTTCACCAAACGAACTTGCATAAATACTTTGATATTTCTTATCATAATACCTGTTAATAACTATAATATCTGTATTAACAGACGGTGAATAACATATAGAATTCACAGTAGCTACACTTCCTTTCTTATCTACTGCGGTCTCACCGGAAATCATCATCTTCTTCAAAAAAAACTTATAATACATACCTACATTAAAAAAATCTTTTCCTCGAGGATAATAATGATTATATGGCTGATAATCGGGATTCAACACTTTATTAAAAGAGTTATAAACACATGTTAATCCTAATTCAACATTCTTTCCATCATATTTTAAATTACTGCCTATCAAGCTATTATATATTGTATTTTTCTTTTCCAAATCTTTATTCAGTCTATGATAACCATCGGTTTTCAACGACTTTATGAACTCTTTATCAACACGCGCATCCATACTTCTGAATGAACAGAAAACTGAAAAATCCAATCTTTTAGACAAACTATAAGTAGAAGCTATACCTTGAAGATAATTATATTCTCCAGTTGAAGTATACTTGGTAATGCCATTGCCAGTCCTGCGTAAAACCGAAGAAGAAGTATACTTTCCCATACTGAATCCCATATTCATAACCAAACCATATCCGTATGATACTTTATAATTACCGACAGCTATAGATTTAAACCGCCCCAAGTTTTGAATATAAACATAAGCCGAGTAAAAATCATATCCTTTCTTATTATGCAGCTTAAAAAACGGTTCACCAGGATCTTTTTCAGCAGTAATACCAAAATATATCTGTTTATTATATTCAAATCTATACCTTATATTGCTATAATACGGATCACCGTAATATTTCTTATTAGGTTTCTTAACTATAACATCTTCAGGGTATTGCGCATAACCAGCCTTCTGATTTAACGGGATATCAACACGTGTTGTTAATTCCTGTTTATTATATTTCAGCATCCTTCTGAAGTCAATTTTATTGTTTGCCTTGGCAGATGGACCTATATATATGAAATCTTCAAGAAAACGTCTGGTTTGCCAATCCATACCTTCAATGCCAAGCAATTCTTTCTTACTTAACATTGGACCATATTTATACATATAATACAAAATATTCTCTATCATTTTATCCGATAAAAAAGGTAACTGCTCAAGTTGCTCCTTGGTTATAGTATTTATATTAAACGGGTTCTCTGCCAGCTCGGCCAACTCCTGATATTCTTCCTGCCATCCTGCAAGAGATTCATCATCTGTAATATTCTCCTGCCAGTCCGACCATTCCGATTGGGAATATGAACAGACTGCAAAAACACAAAACATTGAAACACAGGCTACAATTCTTCTAATTAACACCATATTAACAAGTTTATAAACAGTTAAAAATTAATTATATCTAACCATATAATCATTATTTCGCTATTTTTGCAGACATGTACAGATATATTATAATAACACTGACAATACTGATTACCTCGATAGGCTATTCTGATAAAATATCAGCCCAGGAGGTTAGTTCTCGGCAGCCCAATAATGGCTATATGGTAAAAGTATGCGTATATAAAGGCGATACTATACCATATATAACTCTGAGAAATGTATATGTGTACCCAAAAATGAAGTTTAAAAATAAAAAACAGGAAAAATATTACTATAAGCTTGTAAGAGACGTAAAAAAGACACTACCTATAGCCAAAGAAATAAGGAATGTGGTAATAGAAACATATGAGTTTCTTGAAACATTACCTAACGAAAAAGCGAAAGAAAAACATATTAAAGCTGTAGAGAAAAGTCTGAAAGAGCAGTATACACCAAAGATGAAGAAATTAACATTCTCACAAGGAAAACTGCTTATAAAACTTGTAAACAGAGAGTGCAATCAGTCTTCTTATCAACTGGTAAAAGCATTTATGGGACCGTTCAAAGCCGGATTCTACCAGACTTTTGCAGCATTATTCGGAGCAAGTCTGAAAAAAGAATATCATCCGGAAGATGAAGATAAGATGGTGGAAAGAGTAATTCTACTTGTTGAAAACGGACAGCTATAAACAGTAACAAACATTTTGTCCACAATATAATCTATTGATATTTAGCAGATTATATTGTGGACAAAATGTTTATTAATAATGTTATTAACATTAAACATTACTTTCTGAACTCAATAAGCTTATTTGCAAATTCCCAAAGAACAATGCCTGCCGTAACAGATACATTAAGAGAATGCTTTGTACCATACTGAGGTATTTCTATACATCCGTCGCACATGTCAACAACCTCCTGTTGGACTCCCTTCACCTCATTACCCATTACTATAGCATACTTCTTATCACTCTCCAAAACAAGATCATTAAGCATAGTGCTACCTTTGCACTGCTCTATTGCAAGTACTGTATATCCATGTTCATGAAGCTCATTTACAGCCTCTTGAGTAGTTTTGCAATATTTCCAGTCAACACTGTTTTCTGCTCCAAGGGCGGTCTTGTGCATTTCTGCATTAGGAGGAGTAGCGGTAATTCCACACAAATAAATTCTGTTGACAAGGAAGGCATCAGAAGTACGGAAAACGGCTCCTATATTATGCAAACTTCTCACTTCATCCAGCACCACCACCAAAGGAAGTTTATCCGCCTCCTTGAATTCCTCCACAGTAAGACGGTTCATTTCTGTTATTTTCAGTTTTCTAAGTTCAGACATAACTTATATATTTAATACTTTCCGCAAAGATAAAAACTATATTAATAACCCTGTTGAAAATAGTTGAAAAGGTGTAGAAAACATGAGCAAAGATTTTGAAAAAAAATCCTTGCATAATTCGTCCAATCCATTATAACATCCTCATAATTAACAATCCAAAAAAGATAGCATGAAATTATATCATCAGTATAAACACATTTTTATCACGAAATCAATAGTTGATAATCATAAAGTTTTTAACTTTGCAACATATCAACAAAATGTTAATATATCAATTAAGTGCTGAATTATCAGCATTTAAGACTGTTGACGTGATACTTATATCATAAACAAGTATACTTATAACTTAAAAAGCAAGAAAAAAACAATTTATTTTCCAACACTATCAACAGTCTATTATCAGCATCATAGATTTCTTTTAAAAAGAAGAAAAGATATAATAAATATAGATATGAAAGAAGATTGGTTGAAAAAGGGTTTTGTAGATGAACCCGTAGACAAGGCTTTGGATTTGAAAGCCGAAATAAACAGACTGCGTAAGGAAAAGAATGCCGTTATTTTGGGACATTTCTACCAAAGCGACGAAATTCAGGAGATAGCCGATTTCATAGGAGACAGTCTGGCACTGGCCCAATGGGCAGCAAAGACAGATGCCGAAATTATTGTTATGTGCGGTGTTCATTTTATGGGAGAAACTGCCAAGATTCTTTGTCCCGACAAAAAAGTGCTTATTCCGGACTTCAATGCAGGATGCTCGTTGGCCGATAGTTGTCCTGCCGACAAATTTACTGAATTTGTAAAACAACATCCCAACCATACAGTAATTTCTTATGTCAACACAAGTGCTGCTGTGAAAGCCGTAACAGATGTTGTGGTGACTTCAACAAACGCCAGACAGATAGTGGAAAGTTTGCCGAAAGACGAACCGATAATCTTCGGTCCGGACAGAAACTTGGGAAACTACATAAATTCGATTACAGGGCGAAATATGCTTTTGTGGGACGGAGCATGCCATGTGCATGAAAAGTTCTCTGTAGAGAAGATTATTGAGCTTAAAAAGCAATATCCCGATGCTGATGTGCTTGTTCATCCTGAATGTAAGGGAGCGGTAGCAAAACTGGCAGATAAGATTGGTTCTACAGCAGGACTCTTGAAGCATGCAATTTCGAGCAGCAAGAAAGATTTTATTGTAGCTACAGAAAGTGGAATATTGTTTGAAATGCGACGTAAATGTCCAGACAAGAATTTTATTCCAGCTCCTCCTGAAGACAGCACTTGTTCATGCAATGAATGTAACTTCATGCGCTTGAATACTCTTGAGAAGCTTTATAATACATTGAAGTATGAGTGGCCTGAAGTGATAGTTGATGATGAGATTGCAAAAGAAGCTATAAAGCCAATTAAAAGAATGCTTGATATTTCGGCAAGTCTCGGACTGTAGTAAAAATAGGAAAAACTATAAACTATAAAGTATATTTAGAAGCAGATAAGAAAGCATTCTTAAATGCTGATAAAAAAGTAAATGATAATACAAGAAAAAACACAAGAAATAATACAGTAAATAATATAGCATAAATAATACAAGAAAAGCGTTCTCTGTTAATAAGTGTTTTAAGTAGAGTCGCTTTTCTTAATTGAAGTTATAAAAATCTGTTTTAATGAATAAAAACTTGCAGGTAATGTAGAAATTAGTACCTTTGCATTGTGTTTTTCATAGTATTAGATTTAAGGTTAACAAAGGTTGGAGTACAGCGGTACTCCTTTTTTTTTGCCTTTACTTTTCAACAGCAAAAATATAACATTAAATATAACGATTTCATCACAATTTATTCCCTATAACATTGGAATCAGTACCCAAATCTTGAAGTATCAACCTTTTTATGTTCCTTTGATTTAAATCCGCCAAACCTGTATGTAAATGATATTGAGACATAACGACTGTCGGAATGCTGTTTTATTTCAAAGTGTTGCCCTCTGTCATTAACAGTTGCATTCGGCATAGCTGTATTAAACAGGTCGTTACCAGTCAGGCGAAATTCAGCATTCCTGTTTGCAAATGTCCATTTCAAGCCGGCATCCACTTTCCATATTGACGACAGGTCGTAATTGCCTTGAATTGACGGACTGGCATACATAGCATTCAGTTCCAGACTGATGGCTGGTTTGGAAGATAAAGTAAATGTATTGTTCATTATAGCTACTCCTCTCCATACCGAGTTGTCGAAGCCTATACCATGATAATCACGACACACATGCCTGAAGTAGGAACCATCAAGTGTGATACGCGAATTCCAGAAACTTCCTATTGCAAATGGTATTATTGCAGAAATTCCGAAGTTCCTCTGATAGTCATAGTTTACAGACTGATATATCATGACCAGTTCGTCAGGACTCTGATATGCCAGCTGTCCGAAAAGATCCTTTATATGGGTATAATATAGGCTGAACATATATTTACTTTTAAGCACATAAGTCAGGTCTGCAATATAATCAGTAGAAGGACGCAATTGCGGATTTCCCAACACTTTTGAATATCCGTTCAGATAGCTTACAGAATTCTGTATATCCCAATAATCAGGATATGTCTTGTCGGAAGAAAAAGACAATTGAAAAATGTGTGCAGCAGAAGGAACGTAACTTAACTGCATTGTGGGATATACAGACCAGTCAGTATAATCGCCAAGTCTGTAATATTCTCCTGCAAGCGACATGGATAAAGAAAGCTTTTCATTAAATGACTTTTCAAAGCCTCCGTAAAAATTATAAGTCTTTTCTTCAAGATTTGATGATGAATTCATATCCGACATATCCGTTCCGTCTGAAGGATTATATTTCTGTAGGCTTTTTTCATTGGCAAATGAAAAGTTGATACCATAATTAACACTCCATTCCTTTGGTAATACATGAGTCTGACCTGCATATACGTTCCAACGGTTTACATACTGGCTACTGTTGAGAATAAATTTCTGCTCTTTATAGGATGACTTATCATTAAATTTCTGTACACTTGGATAAGCATAGTAAGTATAATCTGCACCTACGTTTGTACCATATTCAGAAGTATAATCAGCACTGAAATTATGCATCTGTTCATCTCCCGTCCTTATATTTGACGATTCTGAGATAGTCCCTTTAGAATTTTCCGTAGATTTACTATCGGGACTTATTGCCGATGTATATGCTAAACTCAAATTATCGTCATCTGTTATTTTATAGTCAAAAGAAGCACGCATATTATGTGTAAATCTCTGGCGATAGCCATTATTATACTGTGATATATCATACAATTTATCGCCTAATTTATGGTGTGAGATAAAATCAATTGAAGACTCTATTTTTGAATAATCTGCTGAATAAAGTATATCTGCCGATAGTTTCTTACCGGTAAAGGACATACTTATATTACCTCCACCACGTGAATATATACCCTGAGTAAAGTTACCACCAACTTCACCACGCAAGAAAGGCTCTTCAGACTTATTCCTTTTCAATACAATATTTATAACTGCCCCCCTGACACGGTATTTTGCAGGAGCACTGTACATTACTTCAGCTTTTTCTACATTTGAAACCGGAGTATTCTTCAGAAGATTGACAAGCTGTTCGGCTGTCATGGATGATGGGCGTCCGTTCAATATTATGGTTGGTGTTCCTACCCCTATAAGCTGTAGTCCGCTATTCTGCTCCATAACTCCCGGCAAGCGTGTTACTGCTTCATAGGCATTGCTTACCGATGATTTTTCTGCTATTACTGAGACATCGTATGACAACAATCCGTTTTCTGCCTTCACTAAAGGACGTTCTCCTTTTATCACTACTTCATCAAGACTGTAGTTCTGTTCCTTCATTGTTATCACACCGACATTCTGTTCGTTGAAATCTCTGGAAATTGTTTCGTACAATATATGTTGAAATATCAGACGAAACGACTTTAAGCCTGTATCGAACATAAACCGTCCTTGTGCATCTGTTATTACAGCGTCCACAAATACCGAATCTTCAGACTGCATCACGACAGTTACTGCCTCAATAGGTTGCTGATTTCTATTGACTACTTTTCCGTTCACGTTCTGCGACATGACATTGTTTATGCATATAATCATGCAAGAGATAATAATCACTAAAGTTTTCATTGTATTGTTATTTGTTTTCGTGATGCAAAGTAAGCCCAAACGTCCGTCATAATACGTTATACGGTTGTTATGCTTTTGTTATATTATCGTTAACATATTCAGTAATGTTAATTTATTGTTATATATTTGTACGATAAAATATCAATATATGAACGGAAAGTATATCAAAATAATAACATTTCTTGGATTGCTTGTAATTGTGATTATCCAGAGTGTATGGCTGGTAAAAACATATCAGCTGATAGAGCTGCAATTGACTCAATCCGGAAACCGTATATTTCCCAAATCCGTATTGAACGAAGTGTTGGAAAGGCTCAATATCATAACCGAATCATACGGTGAAGATAAGACCTTAAACCTGTCAACCAACATGGACTATAACGAGAACATCAGCGACAAGACTCTGAAAGAACATCTGATTTCTTTTCTGAACAATTATGCCGATTCATTATATCAGTCGCGCGTATCTCTCCAACTATTGGACTCCATCTTCAAGGCTGATATGAAGGAAGAAGGATATAATGCCGAGCTATACTGCCTGAAGGTAGATTCCACAGGTATTCCTATTGACGGTGAAAAGAAAATTTCAAGAATAAATGCTATGAGGACTATAAAGACTTCAGTCGTAGCACTTAACAAGGATAAGACAGAATGCGTGCAGGCTGTTATCGTAAATCCGTATTGGATAGCGATTCGAGAAATGAGCGTACTGCTCATTGCTACAGCCTTACTTATTTGTTTTGTAGCCGGATGTATAATCTATCAGATAAAAATCATCATAAAACAGAACAAGATAGCCATGCTTAGACAGGACTTCACATACGCTATGATCCATGACATGAAAACGCCGATAAACACTATCACAATGGCCGGTCATGTGCTTGAAAGCGGTATGATGGACAGTAATCCGGCACTGAAAAAGCAGTATTTCTCCATACTGAAAGAAGAGAGTATGCATCTTATGAGTCTTGCAGAAAAAATTCTTACAATAGCCAAGATAGAGCAGTCAAGGCTCAAACTTACTGACGAAGAAATAGATTTGAACTTGATGTTTGATGAATTGATACAGAAATTCAGCCTGAAATCGGATAAGGAGGTTTCTTTCATAAAAGATGTCAGTATCACATCATGCCTTATGGCAGACAAGGAATATCTGAAAGAAGCAATAAGTAATCTGATAGACAATTCACTGAAATACTCTAATGAAAAAGTGACAGTAAAACTGACAGCCGAAGAACATGGAAGTTCAATCTTGATTAAAGTTCGTGATAATGGATGGGGTATACCGGTGAAAGAACAGAAACGAATATTTGAGAAGTTTCAACGTGGAGGGCTGGAATATAGAAAAGAAAATAAAGTATCAGGTTTCGGACTTGGACTGAACTACGTCTATAAAGTTATAACAGCTATGAATGGCAGCGTTTCACTAAACAGTATAGAAGGAGAATACAGTGAATTCATATTGACTTTACCTATAAAAAACTGATAAATGATGACAAGAGTATTATTGGTAGAAGATGACAAAAATCTGAGTTTCATACTAAAAAGCAGTCTGGAGCAAATGATTGGTGGTTATGAGGTAGTATCCGTCGCCAACGGTAAAGAAGGATTGGATATGCTTACAAAGGGGAACTTCGATGTAATAGTTTCGGATGTGGAAATGCCTGTCATGAACGGAGTGACTATGGTACAGCATATCAGAAAGAATCATCCGTCATTGGCCATAATATTTATTACCGGTCTGACAACTGCCCGCGATGTGATAAACGGATATCAGGCCGGAGCAGATTTCTATATAAAGAAACCTTTCCTTCCTGAGGAGCTTGACGCACACATTCAGGCCGTATTAAGAATGAAACATAACATTCAGGTGGAAGGTCATTCAAGCATGGATGAAGAAACTGTTTTTACAATAGGCAAATACAGTTTCGACCATATTCAGCACCTGCTAATATTCGAAAATGAGCAACATACCCTGACTGCCAAGGAGAGTAAAATACTTGAAATACTTTGTCGTGAAAAAGGAAAAGTTGTAAACAGGGAAAACATCCTTAATGAGATTTGGGGTAATTCTGACTTCTATTCATCCAGAAGCCTTGATGTTTTCATCACGAAACTCAGAAAATATCTTTCTAAAGACACTGATGTATCACTGAATGTACAGAAAGGTGTAGGAATATGCCTTAAGATTCAAAAATAAACAGACAGCCAACCAGTTTATACTACGAACCAGACGGATTTTTTATTAAGATGTTTATTTTTAATAGTTAGTCATAAAGTTATTATTTGTAAATATTTTTAAGATGCCCTATAAGCAGCTATATCAATGAGTTTTTTTGACAAGTTCAGCATTTATTCTCATGTTGGTTTAACTCTCTTTTTTTAGTGTTTAATTAATTATTTACCTAAGTATTAATGTATAACATTCATACATAAAAACCATACATAAAAAAACGGGCATCAGGAAATGTTCCCGATACCCGTAAGATAAGAATTTAGAAAATCAAATAATAATATTATTGGGCTGAGATTTCAATAACATGGCTTTGAGTATGAGCAAATCCGAAAACTTCAAGACCAACTTTCATAAGGAAGTCACCTGAATAGATTTTTCCGTTTGCTGATAATCTTGATTCTGTATTTGGCATAAGATTGATTTCCTCAATCTTGTACATCTTGTTTGCATCAAGTCCCTGAAGTTTTACGTTCATAATTTTTTCCTGATAGCGTGGATGTATGTCGTATGCGAAAAGAACAGCCTTATTCTTGTCTTTACTTACATAATTTACAGCCATGTGGTTTGACTTATATGGAGAAACAAGTCTATACTGGTCGCCATCCATGATAGCCGGTTGAAGTCTCTTCCAGTTTTTAACAGCATCCTGGCAATATGTAAGCTCATCGGCACTCATATCTTTCAAGCCTATATCAAAACCAAGTTTACACATAGAAGCTACATCTGTACGGAATTTTACCGATGTATTCTTGTTCCAGCTTGTTACGTGTGCACACATAGCCTTTGAAGGGAAGAACTGAGAGAATCCCCACTGTATATAAATTCGTTCAATTGGATCTGTATTGTCGCTGCACCAGAATTCTGTAAAATATTTCAGTGCCTCGTAATCGCAGCGTGCGCCGCCACCAGAGCAAAGCATCATAGGTACGTTAGGATAGTTTTCCTTAACTCGTTTCATCACATTATAAACTCCGCGTACATGGTCAATATACATGTTTCCCTGTTTGTCTTTCTGGTAAGGAGAGTATATGTTGGTGATAGGGCTGTTGCAGTCCCATTTAAAGAATGCTATTTCAGGATTTTCTTTCATCAGGTTTTCAACAACACTATAAACATAGTCCTGAACTTCCGGATTACTCAAATCGAGTACAAGCTGGTTACGATAATAATATATTTTTCTGTTATCATCATGTATTGCCCAGTCTGGATGTTTTTCAAATAATTCACTCTTTGGGTTTACCATTTCAGGCTCAATCCATATACCGAATTTCACATCCGCATCTTTGGCAGCTTTAACAAGGGCAGGAACACCTCCAGGCAATTTGCTGTGAGTTACCTCCCAGTCACCAAGTCCTGCTCTGTCGTCTTTTCGAGGATATTTATTTCCAAACCATCCGTCATCCAAAAGGAACATGTCTACACCAAGGTGTTTTGCTTCCTTCATAAGTTCGGCCAGAATTTCCTGGTTAAAGTTGAAACCTGTATTTTCCCAGTTATTAAGTAGTGTAAGTCGGCTTCCTTTTCCATCTTTAAGACTATAGTTTCGGGCCCATTCGTGTAAGTTACGGCTTCCCTGAGAAGTACCTTCGTCGCTTATTGTAAATATAAACTCAGGAGTAGTGAATACTTCATTCTTTTTCAGTTCATAATTCGATGCGTATGGGTTGATAGCCGGTATGACACGAAGATTACCAACATTATCAACTTCGAATGTGAATCGGAAATTACCGGTCCATCCTAAAGTACCCATAAGTACTGTACCCTGATTTTCTTCTACAGGCTGTCCAAGTCCTACTTCAAAGAAAGGGTGAGTATGCATTGCGGCTCTGCTGCCAAGTTTTGTATCGATAACTTTTTTTCCGAACTGCAACTGCTGGCTGCTCATTTGTGCTTCCTTTGCCCAGTCACTGCTGAATTCTGTAAGATAGTATTCAGGATAGTTGAAATAAAGCATAGTCGATGCGTATGTAGACAGCATAATAGGTTTATTTTCCTGATGCTTGATTTCACTCCATGTTTTTATAACATTTTCTTCAGGATATGCTATATAATGAAGAGTAACATCTACCGGATATTTATCGTCTCTCAAGTTGATAGTTGTTTCTTTACCACCTTCTACATCCTGAGTTGAAGACGATACATAATATAAATATGTAGATGTTTTTCCGTCGTTATGTTGTATTGCAATAGCAGGTTCGTAATAGTCTTCGTTTCCCGACCCGCTGTATACTTCCCATCCTCTTTGGCTTACACTACCGTCGGAAGCAGCATGAATATCCCATCTGAAATTATTTATGTCGGTATCATGAAGCAGTTTTTTGCCGAGATACGACTGATAAAGTCTTCCGTTTTCTCCTACCTGAAGTATCAGGTCTGTTTCATTTGTTGAAATACGGAAAATTTTGCTTTCTGTATTTTCCGCATTTGCCTGAATAAAAGCGCATGCTATTGCACCTGCTAAGATTAAATTTTTCATGGTTAAATGTTTTTATACTGTTTTATGTTTTTTTATTTGATTAAAAGTAATGCTTTTTCTAATCTGTAAGTACTTAAAAAAACTTATTTGTAGTTAAAACTTGATACTTGCACTAAATTCTACTGTAAACGGACGCAGGTAAGTTCCGCTCATATAACTGCCGGCATATTTCGATGCTTCATCTTTTGTTATTAGTTCCGAACCACTGATAGTACCTTTCGCGCCTTTTTGATTAAGGAAGTTTACAACAGAAACTCCAAGATCAAGATGTTTGTTTACACTCCAGTTTACACCACCGAAAGTTTCCCATCTGCCATTGAAATAAAGTGCTTCCTGTAAATTGGCATATGTTTTTCCAAAATAGCGGAAGCTAAGCCACAGGCGCAGATCTTTGGTAATATTATAGCTTGGATCTAATTCCACAAGAATCTGTGGTATTTCCTTTACTATCATATTATTTGCATTAACACTCATTTCTGTACCATCATTGAATGTTACACTTGCGTTATAATTTTTGTATACAGGTTTCTGATAAGTAAAGAGGGCATGCAAATTAAAACCTTTAAAAGGATTGATTTCGGCCGAAGTTGTCCATCCTATGGTCTGGATATCGTAAATCAGCAATACGGTTTTTCCTTCTGTTGTACCCGGTTTGGTAAGATTCTGCTGGTCTATATTGTTTGATTTAGAGATGTAAGTTATCATTGAAGTAAGATCCAGCCAGTTGTTCTTGTAGAATAGTCCGCCTCGTACTAAAGGAATTGTTACTCTTTTATATTGTTCTTCTGTAGGTCCTGTTCCTGCATATTCGTTAATTCTCGGGAATCTTGTGGCAACAGTTCCGTCGGCTGTAAGTCCGAATTCTTTAGTCATATTATATGTTAATCTTGCGGTAGCTGCATAGTTAAGCTTGTCTTTGACTACTTTCTCCGGTGTAATAACAGTTCCGTCGGGTGCTGTACCTCCTATATAGAATCCAGAATATCTGGCATGTGCTATCTGGTCGGCCGACATTCTGTAGTATTCAAGACGTCCTCCATAATAGAAGTTCAGATTGCGGCTAATCTGCCAGTCGTCTGTAAGGTAGAGAGCAAGTTTGTTTTCATATCCTTTGGTATATTCAGGGCTAAGTTCGTTGAATCCTCTGAAGCGGCTGCCATCGGCTGCTGTAAGTATATCAGGATATTCTTTTACGCTACCGGTCCACTGATATGATGATGAATGATAGTCGAGTTTGTAATACCATTCATTAAGACCAAGTCGTACGTTATGGTTGTTGAACTGCTTTTCGAGTTCTGATGTAACAAGGAAATTGCTAACTTTACCTACATGCAGCCATGTGCGTCGTCCTTCAATTAGTCCGCTATATGGTGAGCCGTCTGGAAGAGTATATCCGTCATCTTCCGAAACTTCAGTAATTGTACTTCCTCCGAAATCTACATAGTTTGCTTCCGGGGCATTCATATATTTCATGTCTAAGTTCCACTTCAATCCGTTGTCGAAAGTATAATCAGTAAGAAGTGTCACTTCATGCGAACGGTTGTCTGCCATATCTCTTAAATTGGCTTTTTTCATTTTGCCGTCCATAATATCCATATATTCTATGTTGCCGTCTACAGGTCCGTATGAAGCCAGACCAGGTTCGAATCCCGGTAACTCTTTTATAGATCCGTCGCCTACATATATAAAAGGAGCTGCGTTTAGCTGATTTAATGAGTTTCTGCTATATGCGTATTTATAAAGCAGACTTATTTTACCTTTATTATTATTGAAAAGTCTTGTAAGTCCGCCGCGGTAAATTTGTGTACGGTCGGCATACTCGTCGAATTTCACGTCGAATGTTCCCGGATCAAAATTCTGATACATACTTGCAGAGTATCTCCATTTATCTCCTATACCTCCCGACACATTCATGTCGAACTGCTGCATTCCGAAATGATTGGAGCGATAGTTAAGAATGCCTTTAAATTCTTTTTGTCCTACTTTGCTGAATGAGTTAACCGAGTAAGCGATGTTTCCTGTACGGATAGCCGATTCAGAAGGAGTCATAAGTCCAACTTCTCCCAAACTCGCATCACTTCTCCAGTGGTATTGCAGTTTATGAACAGCCGATGAGTAAACTGCAGGAAGTCCGTTTTCATATACATTAACGTCTTCACTTGGCAATCCAATCTGAATTTCTCTTGGCTTGTTGGCATCAGATGCATTAAGCATTACATTTCTTTCGCTGCCTTCAACTTTCTTTTTTGTGGAAATTGTGTCTTGATTTGCGATATTATCAGCAACATTATTTGCAATAATATCTTTAAGAGATGAATTACACTCACCTGTAATGGTGGATGAAGCTGCCTGAGCTGCGGAAGGTATTATGGAAGCAAGCATCAGGTAAGAAATAACACTCTTTTTCATGATGTTTTGTTTAAGGATTAATATAAGTTGTTATTAGGTTATTAGCTTTACGGGCATCTTTTCTGTGCCATGTTTTTGTTTTTCGCAAATGTATTACCCTTTTTTTCTTATTGTTTTTCAAAGTAGTACTAAAGTAGATTGTATACAGATTTATATTGAAATAAAATATTGATTATTAGTGTTTTACTATATGTAGATGTATTAGTTTAAGTAGATGTTTTCTTTTTTGAAAATATTTTGTTATATTTGTGTACATAAGCAGATTTAAGTATTAGATGTGTTTTTGAAGTTAATAGTACGATACTATAATTATAGTTTGTCATATAATGAATGACATGTTACTTAAGTAACCGACAAAATAAAATAACAGATAATTATGACTAAAAATCCGTTGTATATATTTTCATTAATAATCATTATTGTTTCTGTTAGTGTGCTTCCTTCAGAAGCTTCCGGAACTTTTGAATCTTATAGAAGTTGTAATGCTTCTGAAAGTACCGAGAAACTTTATCGTATGCTTGAGGAGGTGCTTTATAGAAAAAAAGAATATTCCCTTCAAAAAGAAATAAGGATTGACAGCTTGAAACATACAATAGCATCGTGTCATAATTTGGATTCAAAATATTCTATATATAAGAAAGTATATGATGAATATTTTACTTATAGAGCTGATTCTGCGTTTTACTATTTATCGTTGGCGGAGGAAATAGCATTAAAAACTAAAAATCATGATTATGCTGATGAATGTGTGATAAACCGTTCGCAACTGTTGGCTACTACAGGATATTTTTCTCAGGCTATTGAATTACTCGATAATATTAACCGTACGGAGCTAAATGATACATTATTGTTTCGCTACTTTTCGGCTTACGAATGGGTTTATAGTGTATGGAGTGAATATTCGGATGATGATATATATTCACCTCAGTTCAGGAAAAAAGAAATAGAGTATAATGATTCTATGCTGAGTGTGATAGATCATAATACAGTGGACTATCTTTATTGGAAAGCAGAATTATCGGCTCGTAAAGGCGATCAGTATGGAGCACAGAAACTTTATGAAAAAGCACTTGTAGGTCTTCCATTTGATACCAGGATGTATGCTTGCGTTGCTTGTGGGTTGGCTTTTGCTTATAAGCGTCAGGGAAATCTGAAACAATATGAAAAGTACCTTATTCTTTCATCAATTTCGGATATAGTGTGTCCACTGAAAGAAAATCTTGCAATGCAGGAACTTGCAATGTTTCTTTATGAGAACTCAGAATCTGATCTGGATAAGGCCAACAGGTATCTCAATCATTCTATGGAAGATGCTATGTTTTATAATAATCGTTTAAGAATGCTCGAAATAGCAAGAAAATTTCCTCCAATAGTGAATTCCTATCAGCATAAGAGTAATGAAAAAGGCAGGACTCTTACGGCTGCTGTGGTTTTTATCAGTATTCTTAGTGTTATGCTGCTGCTTTCATTGTTTTATATATATAGGCAGATTATTATGTTGAGATTGCAAAGAAAGGCTGTAACCCAAATGAATGAGCAGCTTAAAAATCTTAATGATGAACTAATAAAGACTAATCGTACCAGGGAGGAATATGTAAGTTTGTTTCTCGACTTATGTGCATCATATATAGATAAGCTTAATAAGTATCAGGATCTTGTAAAAAGAAAAGTTAAGGCAAAACAGATAGATGATCTTCTGAAACTTGCTAATAACAGTAAAATGTCTGATGTAGATGCCAAGCAGTTCTTTGTTAATTTTGATACAGCTTTTATTACTCTTTACCCTAATTTCGTGTCTGAATTTAATAAGCTTCTTAAGGATGATGAAAAAATTGTTCCCGACAAGAATGAAATTCTGAATACTGAGCTTCGTATTTTTGCTTTAATCAGGCTTGGTATAAAAGACAGTTCACGAATTGCTACTCTTTTGTTTTATTCTCCACAGACTATTTATAATTATAGGAGTTCTGTGAAAAATAGAGCAAAGAATAGAGATAGTTTTGAAGATGATGTTAAGACTCTATGTAATATCTGTAACTGATACAACTAATGTAACTGACTGAAGTTATAGCTTATTTTCTTTCTGTATTCAGGGATTTATTTATTACGTTTAAGTAAATATGAAAAATGGGTATAATAACTTGTAAAAATTTAAGGCTTATAGAATGTTTTTTTGTAAGTGGTAAAATGTTATCAATATAGCTTTTCTTACAATATTATACTATTAATCTTAGGTCGTCCGACATAAGTGGTACGGCTGTCCGACTTGAGTAGTACGGTCGTCCGATTTATGTGGTACAGGCGTCCGACATAAGTGGTACGGTATATATAATTTTATGCTTTCGACAAATAAAAAATTTGTCTCGTCATTCTGTTTGGTTTGTCTCGACATTTATATTAGTTTGAAGCCGCATTTTTTTGTTCCATATAAATCTCTTTTATGGATTGTTTTTTTGATTTTC